>BNJS01001128.1_pt1 | contig 130343 bp, 190 predicted proteins | sample 8540461 | NCBI WGS metagenome assembly BNJS01 (sample SAMD00202454, study PRJDB9452) | human saliva metagenome | isolation source: human saliva | place: Japan
TTAATCTTACAATACACGATCGTCATTCGTCAAATAACTTTTCGTTATACGTGAGAAATAAATATATTCTCAAATTAAAAGAAACATAAGTAGTATAAAAGACCATCTATAAATATATATACACGCATCCATATACTAACTTATGTTTTCTTCTCTACTTGATTGACATATTACTACTTTTTCTTTCCAAAGAAAAAGGATACTACAGCAATCACGATAATTGCACCTAATACAGATGGGATTAAAAGCCATCCCAGCTAAACTCGGACAAGTACCAAAAATTGCTTGTCCCACAGAAGAGCCTACTAAACCTGCAATAATTCTAGCAATAATACCCTATAGAGTCAGCTTTTTGGTAATTTTACCTGCAATAAATCCGATTAATCCACCAATAATACATGCCCAAATCATCGTATCACTCCTTTACTATAAAATTCTACATTTATGTAAAACTATACTTAGTGCTTCTTAATAAAGTTCTCAATTGTATTCTACATCAACTGTGATGATTAATCAAATTCCTTCCCTCGAACTCTTGGACATCCACTGATATGAAGCCAAATCTAATGCTTACTGCATGGCTTCCTCCTAGTAAGCAGCGCCACAGCTCTGTATGATACGTCTGCAGGAACATATCCACTGGTTGAACTTTCACCAATTGGTAGCCTGTTTTGTCAGTATTTCTATATCTCGTGCCATGGAGGATGGGTTACAAGACACGTATACTATCGTTCTGGCCCCATCAGCAACAGCGGTAATACATCTTCTTTACATACCGCACGGATGGGATCGAATTTACAATCACATGGCTTAATACCTTGTTTATCGCTTAGGCATTTCACCGCTGCATCTCGCCTACGATAAATTCTATTATTATCATTATCCATTTCGTTCTGCATTCTTTTTCGCATCTTTGATGGCCGGGCTCAACGATTTCAATTCCAATGACATGTTTTAACTGTGAGCCAAGAACAAAGGAAATAGTTCACCATTCCACAATGCATCTATCACCGTTTCACTTTGGCCCTTTCAAGTCCGCAAATTCCAAAAGCTGTATCATATAGTACCGTGGTTTTGTTCAGATTCACTTGAAAAGAAAGAATGCAGTGACAATTGAAAAAGGATATAAATCTTTGATAATCTGTAATTGAATTACTCCATAAATGGTACGATTCGTAGGTCCTAAAATCACATTCGTTTGTTTTGGTTGTGATTCACTACGATGGATGTTACCTGTAATGCTCTTACGATACGGTCTCTATTCCGATTCACGAGAATATTCGCTGTATGCGACTTACGAGAGATAACCATCCATTCATCTTTCCCAATACGACCCACAACGACAGTGTTTCCTCTTTCCGTATACTCATCGCAGGTTCGATTCCCAATTTATTCACTTCATAGCAAACTTTACGAATCTCATCATTGCCTACATCTTGAATAGGGCAATGTTCTTGAGATTAATGATGCTATTAGGATCACTTTTGATAAAATCCCATGCAATTTATCTACGGTTCCTACAATTTGCATCTTATTCGATATCTCCATGGTTCTTCTGGCCTATGCAGGTAATACTAACTCTGGGTCACATTTGTAATCCGTTCGATAACGGCTTTCACAGATTCTGTTTTTTAGTCGTAATTGCTCTGTATAGGACGCATGTTGTAATTGGCAGCCCCCACAATTGCCATATACCTTACATTCTAGGACTACTCGCTCTCTACAGACAATTGTGAGCACCTCTACAATATCTCCTACGGCATAATTCTTTTTGACTATGGTAATCTTCACTTGCACCATTCATTCAGTGGCACTAGGGCACAAATACTGTAAACCCTTCGTATCTGCCTGCCCCTTCGCCACTACTGCCGGTGCCGTGGTCTCTATCGTATATGTATGTCAACGCACACCGGTACTTCTGTTGTTTCTTCTTCTCCTCATCTATATCCTTATACACAATGTAATCGTTTTGTATCAATGTATGTCTTTTTATTATATCATTTTATATGTTCTTGCGACTCCTTACATCACTTCAGTAACCTCACTGTGCTCTATAACACCACTCCTCTCAAAAGAAAAAAGCATACAGCCTCATCATGGAGACTGTATGCCTATGTGTCACTTCTTTCCAAAACTAATTGTGCCTTATGCTCTGGGCATTGGATGTTACTTTTGTCTGGTTATTTCACTAAACGATTGCAGATGATCGCTGCTCCTAATATAATACGACACATCCAACATGGAATGGTAAAACTATGGTTCAATATGAATTGCTGCCATTGGATCGTGTTGAATCATGCTGAATACCCAACCTAAGATACCGCCACACGCGTATGAAGAATAACAGGAATTTATCGGTGTTTACAAAAGATGGTACTGCCCCAAACAATGATTGGCACTGTCACAGCATACTGCTACAACAAGATCCAAAATGACCTTCTGCTGCTGCTACAGCACCTAATACATTATCAATTCCATCACACCATCACCATTGATTATTTGCAATAGCACCCCAGATATTATCTTTGCTTCAATGTTATGCTCATTGTCCCCATCTTTTCAATGAATAGCCAATCAGCTTAACATAATCCACCAACAATACGTAATGCTGGAATATTATCTAAAGCTTCAATAAACAAAATAGCCATAACAAGACATAAACAATTGCTCCAGCAGTCCCCAAATAGCACTTGCACAACGTTTCTGTTGGGCCTGGCAGCCATGCCAATCACAATAGCATTCAGCAATAATATATCAATGATAATAATTTGTAAAATTGCTAATAACCCTTGTGTTGATGTAATATCCACCATATCCTCCTATATTTACTACTTAGAATACATTTATTATAGCATAGAACCTATAAAACGAGGATAGCCAATTCTGTGAATTAGCTATCCTCTATATAAAACTAAAGGTATTCTGGCTCCTACCTCTTTATTTTTTATTGTAACCAACACATTTGCAATTAGATATTCTTTGTTTACAACAAATCAATGACTTCTCCTAATTTAAAATATATACTTTACTGTTCGACATTAATTGTATGGCCTCATTATAGCTATCCATAGCCAAATCAATCCGATGCCTATAATAGCACCACCTGTCATCCGCTACAGCATAACCATATCCTTCTACATATACTTCTGTTCCTAATGGTATTACATTGGGATCTACCGAAACATACCCACGGCAGAAGCACATTGCCTCTAGCTGTATGTTACCAGATTCATAACGAATAGGCCTTGCTTCCATTTCAATGTTTTTATGAAAGCTTGTTGGTGTGCCTCGTTTGATAGATAATTTTTGACCATGTTGCCTGTAGTTCCTGTACATAGTAATCCGCAGCCGGCGCTGGAAACGAATCAAAGCTTCTTTAGTTCCATCCCCAAAGACACCATCAACAGCTCCGGGAGAAAATCCACTATCTACTAATTTAAGTTGTACTTCAACTTCTATGTTGCGACCAAATCACCAAACCGTGATACTTCTACACTACGGGTATTTCAGATGCCTTGCCCCTCAAAGTGTTTTGATTCTCTAGTAAAGCACGCATGGTTTTCCTTGCCAACTCTACATAGGTTAACCCGTGTTCTTTCTGAAGACAGTACTGCGTGACCTGTATTATTCCCAAACACTCCATCTGCTGTATCAAACGATAGCCTTGGGCTACTAACAACGCTTATAGCTCTTCTACTCTTGACCGCGATCACCACGTCCCGTGTTGCCAAAGCTGTCACCGCCGTGCATACCAACAGGAGAATCGCTAGGAGAGTTATTTTTTTCACGATGTTCACCTCATATCTAAATGCTTATACATTTTACCATTTTTGGGACATACGTCAAAAAAAACAGGGCTTTTTACACTGGCACCACTTAGTGCCTATTTTTATCGCATTTTCCCACGACTGCTTGCTCCCATGAATACCACCTACTACCGCTGTACCCTAAAAATGTTAGTTTCCTCAATTTCTATAGTAAATATGCATATACATACGGTACTATACTAAATTGGCATAATGAATCATTTCAATATGATGTGATACAAAGTTTACATATTAAAATATTGATCATAATAAATAGCCTTATAAAATTGAAAGAAGTTAGAATTATACCTTGAAAAATAATTGACAAAAAGCTCACTAAAACGGCTAAATATCATTCCAATGAACTTTTCACAATAAATCTTTAAATTAAATTATGTTAAATGCCGTAATTGTTGCAACAATCCAAAGATTATTCATGGTTGCTGCTGACAAGGGATAGATCCTTTTTCTTTTAAAAGTCCGTAACCATCCATATTATACAGTTAATAATCGCTGCCAGAGGCTGAGAAGAAAAATGTTTATTATTCCATCAGTTTCCATTATTTGTGGATATAAGACATACATCATTACAGAAGAAATGTTCCAAGCCATCCCAACATTTTTAATTTTTTTCACTCATTTTATTCTCTTCCTTTTTCTAAGTTCAATTAACTAAAAATATAATAATATCACAAATTTTGGAATCAATACTTAAATATATTTTTATATAACGTTATAATAGATGATATAAGAAGGGCTCTCTTTGAAATGATTCTTTAGCAACTTTCATTATAATAGAGAACCCTTCTTATTTTGTCTAAATGCATTTATACCCTTACATTTTTACATATTGAAACCTTTCATAATAAAAAAGGCACAGCAATAGAGGTTTCCTTTCGCAAACTTATATAGGCACTACTCTCTATGAATTATGCAATTAAATACTGTCAACTGATCATATCGTATTCAGATACAAAGTTGCATTTGTTTCGCCACCGCAGTCCGTATTACTGTATATCCCAGATACCAGATACGATAGAGCCTACGAAGATACAACTTTTGCCATTTTCTTGTGCTTCTCACGGAGGAAGGCTAACAAAGATACGAACAAGCTCATGGTAAATCCGATGCCACAACCTTGAGGCGATACCATACACGCCAGGTCAATTGGTTTGAGCTGCTTTCCCACTAGTTTAGATTTTACTAAGTAAGACAATGTGCCATCTCCTACTTGTTTACTAATACTAAACCTACTGCAACACCTAAGCCAACTGGATGGGCAAAAGCTTTCTAAAGTAAATCCGTGGAAAATACCCATTAGCAAAACCAAGGTGGAATAATTAAGTGATTACTTAAGGTGTGTTATTCAGATAATGGAGATACATGACGACATCACGTATGCCATGGTATGGAATAAACGCCGCTAAGTACACACTGGTGGCACCCAATCTGGCTTAAACACACAGAACCAAAGGCCAAATCCTAATGCTAAATTACGGAATTGGTCTCGTATAGTTCATACGGTTTTACGTATTGTAACATGAACACGATGATTGCTGCTACGAATAAGTAAAGGGTTAACTCCGCTGTAGAAAAGCAATGATAACAGCCGTAAATTCATCCATAACAATAGGTAGTTAAAAATACTTTCATTGCAATGGGTGCTCAGTCACTAAGAGTGAAACGATACCACGATGGCAAGAAACCCAGTATCTGTGGCTGTTTGGAATCCACAACCATGAATAAAGTCTGGATGATAACCGACAATGTGAAATAATAGATTAAAGCCATTAAAAAGGCCAAAAAAATGCTGCAATACCAGGCAAAATCGTTTGCATTGGTGTTCAATTCCCCTACCAATCATTCCCGTTTTACTTCAAAGGCCTACAAATAAAGGCATATAGCCCGTCATTAATCCATAATTCAATGGACAATGGTCCTAATTTAGCATGAAGCAAGGTGGGTTCGACTTTCTGGAGGTTTGCTGACAGCACTCACAGCAACTGGTAGTACCTGCTTCAGTGTGATGTAAAAAAGTGGTCGATTCATGCAATTACCCCTCTACTATGTAATATATCATTAAATAACTAACATATTCTTTATTATATCACTAATTATATTCTTTATCTATCGAATTTTTCTATATTGCGTATGTATACAAAATCCAATACTCGATTCACCGATGTCTCCTTACGATACCTTATTCCCTCAAAGTCAATCATGGATACGTTTCATAAGCATGTTCTAAGGATTGTTCCAATGTATTCCCCAACCCTACAACACCTAATACACGACCACCTTGCGTTACATAGTGATCTGTTTCTTATGTTGTACCAAGAGTGAAATACCATTGATACAGTATCCATAGTATAGATATCTCCTGTGATTCTTTGACCTGTCAGGTCTGCTGGATATCCTTCAGTGCTAAGATAACACAGGAAGCGTATTGTTTCACGACCATTCCAGGATATCCCCTCTAATTGTCCCTTAGCTGTGGCATACATGATGACTCTAAATCACTCTGCAATAATGGCAATATCACTTGTGTTTGGATCTCCAAGCGAGCATTAGACTCTACTAGCATAAGTCCTTCCTCCAGTAGCATTGGTTTTGACACCCTACCTTGGACAGCCTTCTTCTGCTGAAAACACATTAGGTTTACTATTACGTCTACTATGGTTTTGTTTAAGTGCCATCCCGGTTCTGGCGCAGTTATAGGCGCCCATTCCTCCTGTGTTGGACCTTCATCATGGTCTAACAATCGTTTTATGATCTGCTCTATCCTTAGGTAAGACGTAGTACCGTCCACAAGGACAACAAGGATACCTCCCTGTCTCATATATTCCCCTCAATCACAACGCTTTCTTCCGAACTTCTTCAGCATTTCCTTAACCTCGTTCTGCGTCTGTGAAAGTCTACAAATGACTTGCATGAGGCCATCTCTCTTTAATACAATAGGTACACTATTGATGAATAATGCTGCTCCAGTTTCTACATCTTGTGCAAACCTCATGTGCCGGCAGGAATCTCATAATCGTCGCATTACTCTTTTGCAAACGACCGTAGACCCCTTCTAATCGAGAAGCTCGCTTGGATGGTCCAAACACGAGGAATCCTTACGGCTCGGATCGCATCGCTAAGTCCCTCTACTCAGGGGTTCTGGACCTATGCCACTCAAATCAATCCGATGTTCAACCAGCTGGGCGTTATAATCAATTTTTCTTGATGTTTCCAATCCATTTCTACCATAAGATTTGCTACGGACGCCATACCGCCTCTCCTGGTACCACGCAAACATCTGTGCCACAGATGGGCTGGCGGTGCAATTTCCAAGCGCACGCGTGTTTCACGAGCCACCACTGCCACCAATACATACTTTCACAGATACCCTCTCAATATAAACTATTTCCATAACAGCTTTGTTTCTTAATGACAACACGAGGATCCCACTATATTCAAGGCAGATCCTCGGGTAGTCAATCGCACCGCCCTCTGGGTAGATGCGATGCTCTTCATGCTGAGATTCGTGTTGGATAAAGCAGTATCACCGTGTCATCTTCGTCGGAGACAGGCACCACCACGCGCAATGATAGGACGCGTATCCATGCCTTCATCCACAAAATGAACGCACATCCTGTGTATGTTAGCGCTGGCACAGGCTTGCTTGTGTGCCTGTAAGCCTGTCAAAGGCTGGCACAAGGAGGGACGTACGTTCAAGATGTTTCCTCTGTACGCTTGCACAAATGTGAAAGTGTTACATGCCGCATATGCCCAGCTAACAAGATGCCTCCACTTTCATAGCTCTTGTAACAAATTCAGTGGCTAGCTTGTGTCCAGAGCTGCTTCAGTACCATGGTTGGCGTGACTCTTACCATGTGTACAGGAACAAATGCCAAAGCATCGTCCTTTCTCCAATGATTGTCCACACATTGGGTCTATCACTCAATGATAAGAACTATTTCACCCTCTATATACGTCCTAACGCCTTATAGATGGCTTCTCCATTAGACCCTCTGCCACTGCTAGAGAGCGAATCGTTTACCCATGGAATGCCTCTCACCAAGATCGTCACATCTCCTCGCCTCTTCTGTAACAAGTCCAATGGAGTACAATCATTTCCCTTGTCTCTTGCAACACTTTCAATACGTTCTCGTTCTTACTACTCTGGCTTCACTACCTTTGCGCATACCCATGCCTGCATATTGAAAGTATGATACATTTCTCTCGTTTCCACATGTCCCCATTCTTGTAATAGCTAAAATAGATGGTACTGGCGCAGGCATCACTATGAATCGTAACAGATAACCCCTTTGATAATACGCGAGGAATATTGTCGTGAAAGATCCCCTGTTATAGAGCCATCCCCTTCACTAACTGTTCTTTCAGTAGTGATAGAATAGGTTTTACATACAGTTTGTTGGTGTTAATACTCTTCTCCAATGGTGCGACCTACTCGTCTACATAGAGTGTCCAATGGCATTTGTTGTTTATCTAAAATGATCGGCGTACTAAGGAAAATCCATTGGAGTGTAAACCTGATGAAGGTATAACCATATCTGGCCTTTCTCGATGAGACTCCCGTAATGCATCGGTCATATCTACAATCCCCACTGCAAAGCTATGCTAATCATAATTACATCACCGTAGAAACTAGACATTTCGATGTTTCTCCACCGATTAAAAGCACACCCACATTCTTCACTGCCTCGCCCAATACCATCGATAATACTTTCAATAAGATTATGTTCCAATTTACCGACCGCAATGTAGTCTAGGAAAAATAGAGAGTCGCCCCTGTGCTACCACATCATTCACACTCATAGCCTACAATCTTGACCAATCTGGCGATGCTTATTCATGAGGACGGCAAAGCGAATTTTTCATGCCCACCCCATCCGTACTCGATACAAGAATGGGTTTCTTTCATGGTGTACTGTGCAAAAGAATAGAGCCCACTAAAACCCTAGAGATCCTAGTACACCCGGTGTATGGGTGCGTTCCACACAGTGTCTTTAATCTTTTGAATGAGCTGGTTCCCCGCTTCTACATCCGCCAGCATCTAAATAAGTAACAGGTGTATTATCAACAGACATAAGTACCTCCTTGGTATACTCATCCCATAGGACTTGGATACTCTCCAGTAAAACAAGCCACACACAAATGCGGTACTTCTAATTGTTTCATAGGGCTGCATCAATCCTTCATGAGAGACAAATAATATAAACGATCAACGCCAATGTGACTGATTTCTTCTATGGAATATCGATGAGCTAACAACTCTTCTGCATCAGAGTATCGATACCAAAATAGCAAGGATACCGAATAGGTTGCAGTTAAACACAAATAGATTTCTTTCGCTCCCGCTTGTCGTAACATTGAAAACGATATATCGACTTGTGGTGCCTCGTACAATGGAATCATCAATGAATAATACGCTTTCCTTGGCGCACATCAGAACAATACTAAACTTTTACGCTTCCTCTCAACTAATTTGGTTGGGTTCATGAAAGTCGCAATACCTTCGGATTCTCACTAACCCTTCCCTATAGGGTATGCCAGATTCCTCTGCATATCCTGAGCAGACAAAGTCCTGAATTGGTATGGGCATAACAATATCCGCTTCATATTGTTTCTTTTGCCAGCTGACGTCATAGCTACCCTTGCTTCTGATACACCTTGCCCATCGATAACACTGGTGGGATGTGCAAATAAATATATTCACACACGTCAAGTATGTTGTTTCCTACCTCCTGTTGTTCTATGCTTGCACTTCCCTACATGTACTTGTTTTTGTTTTTCTTTATTTTCCTAATCCTCAACCCCACCTCGAGAAATAGTTCTACTGTATACCACCCTCAGTATTTTGGTATCCGAGACTGTATCTTATACTGGAGTGATACGGTACACTGCAAAATCTGTTCCATCAATAAAATTATTTCACCGGGCCTTACATCACGAATGAAAGTCCCTCTATAGCGTCTATAGCGCAACTGAGAGCGAAGTACATACCCATGGTCGTGACCTACGCAAAGAGGACGATATCCGCGAGATCTCGACTCATCAGCATCTCATTAGCAACAATCGTCAACGAAAAGGCGCCTTCAATCTTCTACAAGCTTGCTGAATCGCACCTAAGATGGTCGATGTATTGGAGCAGTTGATTAAATGGACGATGACTTCCTGAATCCATTTGTGGTCGTAGACACACACAGCCTGGGTTTCCAACTCACGACGCAACACTTGGGCATTCGTCAAATTCATTATAGATACTGCAAATGCTCTCACTGCGACTCCCCTGACAATGGGTTGTACATCATCAGAGATTCTCTATACCTGTATAGGAATACCGCACATGCCCAATGCCTATATGACCTTTTAAGAAAGAAACATCCTGTAAAAGGCCTCTTTCACGGCAGGTCCTTTCACCACATCTATCATAATTCATGAACAACAGCGACACCCGCTCCCCTCTTGCCCTCAATGCTGTAACGCCACAAGCCCTTCATATATAATTGTCCCGATGGTAGAGGACTTGTCATAGACTCCAAAAGACTCCGCATTCCTCATGCCATGTATCTAACATACCATCATATTTCATTATGCCCCCAGTCACTTACTCTCATATCGTGCTACGGACAAATTATCAAATGTCAAACTATTTCTATTATTATACTGCTACACAGCTATCTTCAATACAAACTCAGAAATCAACAAAAAGCGTATACTTAAGATACAAAAGTCATGTATGGAACGCTAATAAACATACTATAGGATGTAATAAGAATCTCACTGCTATCGTCCTATTAACCTAAAAGGGAGGCTATGTATGCACATATTCCGTCTGTTGTCACTCCTACACTGCACATCACAAGAGTCACAGCAACTACTTACGACCTTTCAACAAGACTTACAGATCACTCTCACCGACTGGGTCACGAACGATACGACATCTCTGGAATCACAGAATCAGAGTTTGAACGTGCTAAAACCCTCATCTTGAACCTCCCACAGAAAAACTACCTGTACTACATTAAAGCCCGTCCTCCCTAGACCATCCCATTGCTATTGCACCTATACTGAGTCAATATGACCAGCGTGCTGATGCTGCAGAGCAATGCCTCCATCCTCCTACTGGTCGCGATCATGGTGCTGTACGTACTGCACGAATCTATGTCTTAAGGGGCCCCCTAACTAAAACACATATAGATACAGCTCGACAATATCTTTTGCAATCTATCGATGCCTATGAAAGCTCCATGGACCTTCCTACAACGCTAGATATAGTAACACCGGTAGTTCCAGAAACTTCGCACATAAAGGTTCACCACCCTGACGAAAATAAAGCTGAAAGAACTCCTTCCTCTGCGCAGTGGCTATGACTCTAGAGACCTACTATGTATTCAAAAGTGTTTTCAAAAGAGCATCGAAATCAACAGTAACTGAAATTCGTGTATTAGACACCTATTGGTCAGATCATTGTCGCCACACTACATTCAATACCCAATTAACGGAGATTACTTTTGATGAGTCTGCCCTTACCGAGCCGATTCAAAAAACGTATCAAACCTATCTTGAAACACAAACAACAACTGAATCGCATGAGCAATGTAGTACCACATTAGTGGACATGGCCACAATGAGCTAGTGCAAAACTCGTCATCAAAGCAAACTAAATCAATTAGATGTGTCGGACGAAATCAATGCGTGCACCATCATTGTTCCGGTGGGTGGATGGCAAAGAAGAAGAATGGCTGTGTGTTCAAAAACGAAAACCCATAATCACCCCACTGAAAATCGAACCTTTCGGTGGTGCTGCCACTTGTCTGGGTGGCTGTATTCGAGATCTCAGTGGTCGTGCTGCAGTATGCCAAGCCATGCGTATCACTGGCTCTGGTAACGCTGAGTCTCAAAAGAGCATACTTTGCTCGGTAAGTCACCACAATCCTATATCACAACCACAGCTGAGGGTTTTTCTTTCCTACGGCAGCCAAATTGGCGTTCCTACAGAGTACGAGAATATTACAGATTCCTATCGAGCTAAACGTTTGCGTGGGTGCTGTCATCGGTGCTGTGCCACGATCTCATGTACATCGTGAAAACCTGTCGGGTGATCCATTATATTGCTAGGGTGGTGGAAAACTGGCGGGATGGCTGTGGCGGTGCTACGGGCTCTTCAAATACACTACAGAGACTCTCTCTCTACCTGTGGTACAGGGAGTGCAAAAAGGAAATCCTGTTACAGAACGAAAAATTCAGCGCCTATTCACCGCAACCCAGAGGTGACACAATCTATCAGAGAGTGTAACGACTTTGGAGCGGGCGGTGTAGCCGTTGCTATAGGAGAGCTCTCGAATAGCATTCCTATATACCTGAGATACGATACTGCAAAAATACACTGGGCTCACTGGAACAGAAGCTAGCCATCTCAGAATCCCAAGAAAGAAATGGCTTGCATTATTGGTCTAGCCAATGAAACGAATCCAATCCTATTGTGCAGAGAAAATTTAGAGCTACCGACATAGAATGACAAATACTGGACGCCTAGTGATGGACTTTCAAGGAGAAGTATCGTCAACCTACATCGTCAGCTCTTAGCTACAAATGGAGCTACACAGTACTATAGCTCATATCGTATCTCAAGAAAAACCACTCTCCTTCGTTTGTTACGAATCTATCTTCCCTCTCTACAACAACCAAAGCTTCCATAGAAAACACGCTTTCATCAAGCTTTGCAAGATTTGAACAGTGCCTCCCAAGGAGGATTACGAGCTATGTTTTGACTCTGGCGTCGGTGCGAATACTGTGCTCTTTCTTTCAGTGGAACCTATCTGACTCCGGTCCAAGGGATGGTAGTAAAACTTCCTGTATTACGAGGAACTACCACGACTGCAAGCATCATGACTCATGGTTTTGATCCACTATCTATCAGAAATGAGTCCCTACATGGCGCTCAATATGCGTACTCCCCAGCAGCGAGTTAGCCGCTATAGGAGGAGATATCTCTAAGGCCTATCTAGTTTTCAAGAATATTTTGAAAAACTCAACAGTCCTATGTCTGGGGTAAAGTGGTATCTGCTCTGTTGAGCGCCTATGAGGCGCAGCATTAAGTGGGTGTAGCTGCTAATTGGCAAAGATTCTATGAGCAGGTACATTCCGAGATCTCCATGTGCCACCCTACTCTTATTTCTTTTGCCGTCACCACCGAGGAGGATCAACCGCACTACTATCTCCACACTCATGAGGGCACACCATCATCCTATTTTGCATGTACAGAGCTCTCTGATGGTACCTAACTGGAGCCGCCTTTAAAGCACATTGTAAAACCTTGCGTTCCTTCAATATCACGCAACAAGTGTATAGTGCGTATGTCGTAGAACAGGATGGCATCGGACCCGCTGCGGTAGCTTGTCAGGCAATGCCATTGGCTGTATCTACCATAAAGACGAACTGCAAAGACTGTTATGGCTGTATCTTCTACGCACGAGAACTAGACCAAACAAGTATACCTCAATCCTGTGCCCACACATCAGAGAATCATCGTTCCAATACATCAGAGAATGATAGTCCCCATGCTGCTCTAACTCCTGAAGATATGTTGTTCTACCCCTTCCGTGGTTCCTTCCTCATAGAAAGTGGATACTGTGACAGCTCAGGCATTAAGGGACTTACTCACAGTACCATATTGGCACCACACAAGAAGACCCTTCTATGTGATGGGAGATACCACTATCTCATTAGATGACCGAACCAATTCCTATGAAAGCACCTTAGCATCTATCTTTCCTATCTACGCAAAAGAAAAACTTCGGCGATACCAGTACTCTCTGCTGACAGCAAACTACTACACACTACACAAAGCAAACCATGTAGTAGTATGCTCTATCTCATCCTAAAGTGCTGATTCCTGTATTCCTGGCACCAATTGTAGATATGAAAGTCTGCAGGCTTTCAGAGCATGGTGCCAAGATAGAAACTCTTGTCATTCGCAATCGAAGCTAGTCAAGAATTACAAGAATCTATTCAAGCCTTAAAACGCAGTATAGACAGTGCTCAAATTGTATGTTTCCCTGGTGGTTTTAGTTGCGGTGATGAACCAGCTGGATCTGGCAAATTATATGCTACCCTGTTTCACAATCCATACTTGCAAGAATCTTTAGAAAATCTATTATGCAAGCGTGATGGTTTAGTGCTTGGTATATGCAATGATTTCACACTAATTAAGCTTGGATTAGTCCCAACAGGCCATATCCAACCATTGGAGAAAACCAGTCCATCTTAACGTACAATACAATAGACGTCACATTTCTACGATAGTCCATACTAAGGTTGTATCCACAAATTCACCATGGCTCAGTGCTTGTCACATAGGCGACATCTACACAGCCCCTATTTCTCATGGAGAAGGTCGTTTACTGGCTGCAACAGAACAAGTAGAAGAACTCTATGCTCGAGGGCAGTGTTGCCACACAAGTATGTGACCTAGTGGGTAATACTACCTCATGATCCACAATGGAACCCTAACCAATCTAGGTGCTGGAGAAATTATTAAGCCCTGATGGTGAGTATTAGGGAAAATGGCTCTATATAGAACGCCTGGGCCGCATGGTATACATAAAAATATCAATGGTAACCTTGTAATGCCTATTTTTGCATCAGGCGTGCACTACTTTATAGGGTAGTACCTCGCTCGCAGTAGCTCAAGTCCAAACCATACTGAAAAACACAAATAGAGGAAGATGGAGTAAAAGCATCCATCTTCCTCTATCGTGTATATGGTACAAAAAGAGGCATGACAAGCATGTGTAACACATGGTATCAGCAGCCCCTTTATATGATATGATGTATGAATTATAATTAACCCCACTTCTGGTTCTAACAAACCATATTTGCCATCATGTCGACGATATACAACGTTCATGATTTCAGTATCTTCATTGAAGAAGAACATAAAGTCATGTTCCAATGGAGTTCATTTTGTAAAATTGCTTCTTCCACGCTCATAGGACGTCACAGTAAAGTTTTTGCGTACTAGCTACTAATTCCCTTTTTCTTCTGGAATCGCTGACAGGTGTCACATCTACATGGAATCAGTTTCTTTACGGAATCGTTTCGCTAACCGTGTTTTATGTTTATGGATTTGACGAACAATTTTGATCCACCACTAAATCGATAGCAGCATACATATCTAAGTGACTCTCTACACCACGCAATACTACGCTTTCTGCAAAACATGTCACTTCTACTTTCGCTCTTCTTTTTCTAAAGATAACACAACTTGAACCGTAACTGGTGTTTCAAAACAACGGGATAACTCTTTCCAACCGTTTTTCAATATATTCACGCAAGGCAGCTGTCACTTCAAGATTTTCCTCTCTACAGATACTTTCATAGTCGTCACCCTTTCTGTAGTAACATATGATGTTGCTATATGTATATAATTCTACATGAGTATGAAAACCCTTTTTATTTTTCTATATTTTTCTACATTTAGTGAAAGTACTTGGGACCCTATTTAGGAACTCTAAAGCTTTGTTCATAAATTATGCTTTATATACGTTAGCCGCTTGAAGACCACGGTTGCACATCTACGATTTCAAATTCTACTTGTTGTCCTTCGGATAAAGACTTAAAGTCATCTTCTTGGATTGCAGAAAAATGAACGAATACATCGCTGCCATCTTCTCTTTCAATAAAGCCATAACCTTTTTCTGCACTGAACCATTTTTACTTTCCCCAAGCATGATAATTCCTCCTACCTTTAATACTGCAAGCGATTTAGAGTATCTAAATCTTTGCTTTCATGTTATCACTATATATGTATGATGTCAATCAAAAATATCACTTTTATTTTCAAGTATATAACTATATCGATATAATTTAACGAAACTATTAATCAATTATTTTCATTCTATACTAATAAGATAAACATTTAGGGTATATTTTATGCTTTATATATGCATTATATTTTTCAATTTATATTCACATTATACCTTATTTTTATAAATCTATGAATAATGTCAATTATCAAGATTAAATTTATATATTTTATTCATATCGTTGTATTTATTCCATATGCGCATCATTTTAATAATTATTTTATAAACAACTATGAAACAATACCATAATTATTCTTTTATGCGTAAGTTATTCACTATATTTTATACTCATACAAATAAATACCACTACATCTAAAAACGGTGTACTCCTTACAACATATAGGTCTAGGCATACCAATCAATTCATTAGTAAAAATTTTAGATATCATACTTAATTTCATACGAAAAACTACCCCTACATAGAAACTCCATATATAGGGTAGTTATATGTCTCTGATATCGTCTTATCGAATAACTTTTTGATAAGAAAGACTTTTGTTCGTTCATGTTTTGGAGTATCGAATACTTCTGCTGGTGTTCCTTCTTCCAAAATTTCGCCACCATCTACAAATAATACACGTGTAGCTACTTTGGCAAAGCTCATTTCATGAGTAACGATGACCATAGTCATCCCTCTTTAGCCAAATCTTTCATAACGTCTAATCACTTCACTAACCATCTCTGGATTCAACGCTGATGTAGGTTCGTCAAAAGCATGACTTTTGGTTTCATCGCTAAAGCTCTAGCAATGGCTACACGCTGTTGCTGCCCCCAGATAATTGTTCTGGGTACGCCTCTGCTTTTATCGGATAAACCCTACTTTTTCCCAATAAATCACGAGCAATGCTTTCCGCTTCAGATTTTGAAAAGTCCTCTAATTTTTGTGGTGCTAAAGTAATATTATCTATTACAGTCATATGAGAAATAGATTAAACCGCTGGAATACCATGCCCACTTCAGCGCGTACGTTGTTGATGTTTTCTTTTCACATTTAAGTTCTTGCCATCTACAATCACGTCACCTTCTGTTGGTTCTTCTAAATAGTCCATACAGCGTAATACAGTACTTTTACCAGAACCAGATGGTCCAACAATGACCACTACTTCACCAGCATCGATTTCTGTAGAAACGCCTTTTTAAGACATGGAGTTGTCCAAAAATATTTATGTACATTCTGTAATTGAATCATTTGATATTATATTTCCTTTTCTAAGTACGCTACGAGTCGGGAAATGGTTAATGTCATAATCAAGTAAATCACCGCTACGGCTGTCCAAATTTCAAAGGAACCGTAGGTACGAGCGATAATTAATTGTCCTCGACGTGTCAATTCTTCAAAACCAATAATCATGCTACTAGAAGTATCTTTCAACATAGCAATAAATTCATTGCCCAATGGTGGAATGATAGCTGAAAGCTTGTAGCATAATAACATAGCGCATCGTGTTTGGAACCGTTAAACCCTAAAGAGCGACACGCTTCCATTTGACCTTTATTAATAGATTGGATACCGGCACGGAAAAATTTCTGAAACATAAGCACCAGAGTTTATAGAACAAGCCAAGACGGCGGCTAAATAGGGCCCAATTGGTTCTGGCGCACCATTGGCATTAACGATAGCCCCCAATCAAAATTTAGGACCACCAAAGTAAATCATAAAGATTTGTACTAATAGTGGTGTGCCACGAAATAGTTCTACATAACATTTTTGCGATCAAACGAATCACTTTAAATCGTGATAAGTTCATCAGCGCCACTACTAGTCCAATAAAGAAACCAAAGCTCACACTCATGAGGGTAATTTGAATTGTAATTCCAGCCCCTCCATTAACAGGGGTAAAGAGTCGACAATTAACTGCCAATTAAAAATCCATCGTTACCTATCCATCCTTTCATTCAACACAGATAAGGAGGCACAAAGCCTCCTATATAGTACATTATTTTCCTTCGTATGTCACGGGAATATCCTTAGGCATGTCAGTTTTTTAAACCATGTTTGGTATATCTTATTTAAAGTACCATCTTGCTTCATCTCTGTCAATGCTTTATTTACACCATCTACTAGGTCTTTATTCTTTTTATTCATAGCTAAACCAAAGTATTCTTTCGTATTTGACAAGCGATAATCGTTAAGTGTTGATCACTATGTTTGGCTACGTAATACTGAGCCACTGGCAAATCAATTAAGGCCCCTTCTACACCACCATTTTGTAATTCTAATAAAGCATCGCTAGTATGGTCAAAGTTTTTACTATAGCTCCATTGATTTTTGTTTGCTAAGTCTGCCCTCGTAGTACCCATTTGTACGGCAATCGTTTTTCCTGTCAAATCATCTAAACTTTTAATAACGCTACTTTCCTTGACAACCACAGCCATACCAGATTCATAAGTACATACTGAAACCAACTTTTTCCATCCGTGCTTTTGTAATGGTCATCCCCGATGCTGCTAAATCAATTTCGCCATTATCTAAAGCTGGTACTAGTGCATCAAAAAGGAACATTTTAAATTCAATAGTTTTTCCCGTCCGTTTCGCAATTTCTTTAGCTACATCGATGTCAAAACCTTGTAATTCTTCGATCCTTCTTGCTTAAACTCAAACGGTACAAACGTTGCATTGGTGCCTATCTTCAAAGACACTTCCTTTTTGTACTTGGTCTCCTCCTTGAGAGCCACATCCCCCTAGTAGTGCTACTACACCTAAAGCTAATAAGCCCGCACATATTAATACATTTGCTTTCATAATTGGTCTCCTTTATTAAATATCTTATGTATATCTTATGCACTAATTATACATCTATACGAATATTTAGTCAAACATAAATTTACATATTTTTGTATTTATATTAATTCTTGTTATATTTGTTAAATTGTATACAGCATATAGAAACTGATATACCAAAAAGATATACACAGCAGAACAATTTCTGCTGTGTTTCATACGGCTGACCTGGTCTTTGCTCTCCCACACTGCCTCGCTGGAAGGTTCGCTCTTAGCCATGCTCCCCTCACTACCCCTCTCGACATATTTTGTCGGCGTGTCTTACATCTAAGCCGCACCATGCTCACAATTTCTCATTGCTTATGTGGATCGTTTCGCCCGCGACTGGCCTCGACTTTCAAACCACAGACCCGTATGTACTCTTATTATATCTATATTTTTCACTTTTGTCACTTAGGAACTATCATGATATTTTTCATTTTATATATCATTTTTGAGATAGTACATTTATAAAAAGACTTGCTCATCAAATATACATCAGCTTTTACTCCATCCCATGTTTATCACATTCTCACTTTTATGTAAATGATGAGAACTTTTCAGTACATTTTTTGTCCACTCTATGGGGTATATTCAAGGATAGAATTTTTATTGTATAATGTGTGTACTTAAGTAAACGAAGAATATAAAAAAACGGTGGTTTTCCAAAAGAGAGTACACCGTTTCTGTTTGTTAGAAGGGTTTGCACATGTTTATGTTATCATTAATTCAAGAATCAGGGGCTTACGAACAAGATAAAAGCACCTTAGAGTTAGTAACCTTGCAGCTCTTACAAATGATTCAGATGAAAAGCCAAACTTTATATGTGCATTCAGTACAGGTTGCCAATTATGCTGTAGCCATTGCTGCTAAAATGGGTTTGCCAAAGGTGAAATCGAATTGATTCGCCACGCAGCGTGTTTACACGATTTGAAGCTTAATTTGCTTACCTACCACTACCTTGATGAAGTTTCCCTACTTCAACCGTCAGGAATTATCCAAATACAAAGCAACATCCTGTATTTGGGGCTAGCATGATTGAAAAACTATCCATGTTGTCAACCTATCATCCCTTACGTTAAATACCATCATGAGCGTTGGGATGGCACAGGTTTTCCAAAAACACTTACGAGGTGCCAATATTCCATTAGGAGCTCGCATTATTGGTATGCTGATTACTACGTAACAGCCATCGATCCAGCTTCAGATACAAGCCTACAACCTCGTGGCGAGATCAAACAAGAACTATTTAGACACTCTGGCACAATTTGATCCAGATGTGGTGAAAAGCATTCATAGAAATATTAGGATAATCATTAGGCTCCACTTGCTAAAAGTGAGAGCCTTTATCTTTTGCTTTAGGTAAGACAGCATGGATTGTCTCCGTTGCTTCTAATAAGGTGGCCCCTGTTGTATAGATGTCATCCACTAGTAATATACTGATTTCTTTGTCTACATAGGCATCCACCATAGTAGAAACGAACTAAGAAATGACCTTTTCATATTTTTCGTCGTTCTTCCTTTGTCAATGTCCACATCGGTTTAGATCCACCTAATTTCAACAATAAATCTACCCAATTCCAACCTTGTTGCATAACCCAATCTTTTGAAATAGCATATCCACTTGATTATAACCTCGTTGTTTCCGTTTGCTTTTCACTAATGGGAATAGGTACAACAATGGTTGGTACATACTTCATATCCGAACAAGTAACTGTAAAAACGTTATGAAAAAAGGAGCTGCTCGAGCTCAGCTCCTTTTTCCATTAAATTTTATATCGTAGCATGGTTTTAATGCCACCTACATAATCTGCTAGAATATATATGCATTCTAAAGATAGAAAATATTTTGGACCTATTATACAACGTTCATGCATAACTGCTTGCAAACATGTATCACACCACTCGCCTTGATATATACATCTCTACCACAATGGATACAAGTAGGTGGACACACATAGTCCCATAATCTCATTAGATCGCCCCTCTAAGCGTTCTTTAAATAGATGTATATCGATAATTTGTATCTACTCGGATTCACCGCTGTATCTACAGCCATGTTTCGCTCGATCAAGTAACACCTCATCCTTAGCATCGTGTAATCGCTGTATAGAGTAGATTTCGCTGTAACATCACATTATAGGCAGAAATAAATGGTAGAATGATACGTTCATATTCACTACCCTGTGCTTTTATGAACCGTAATTGCATAAGCAAGTGCCATCGTCATCATATCTTCTTCATCAAGAGTCATCGATTTATCTGGAAATTTTACATGTACCTGTTTGCCAAGTATATCTGTAATAACACCAATTTCTCCATTGTACACATCTTGATCATAATTATTCTCCATTTGAATGACTCTTATCTCCAATGACACATGCACCATCTACTTTTCATTCTTCTTTTGCCACTTCTTTCTCGGGATTCAATTCTTCTTGCAAATATTTAGAAACAGCCGCTGCACCATACTGCCTTTCGCATAGGGACAAACGATTTGAATATCTGAGGTCAGACTCTACATGCTGTAATTCCTCTCGATAATGCTGTAGCAACCGCTGATAGGACACTTTCCACATCATGAGCACTTTCAAATTGAAATTCATCACAACTCGATAGATCGGGCATCTCACCATGATTGATCGCGCAGGCGTATCGATGATATCGATTTCCCCTCTTGTTGGCGATAAATCTGCGTTAACCTTGATAAGGTATTACAGAACTAGTCAACATATCTCGCAGAATAAAGCCCGCACCAATAGGTGGCAATTGATCCACATCTCCACTAGATCTCACATAAGCACTAGGTGGAATCGCCTGTATCAGGGCATAGTATAGCTCTAGAAATCAAGCATAGATGATTCATCAACGATAACTACATCTACCTCCCAATGGCTCATCTTGATCTCCGGGCAAAGGTATAAATAGTATTATCAAGTTCTGGCTCTCTATGCAAGATGAATAGTATAAGCTTCCATACCTGTCGCTTCCGACAGACGTTTTGTAGCCATCCTGTAGGCGCAACAGAGGACAACATGTTTTAAATTTCTTGCTGAAATCCTTCTACTAAGGCTTTGATAATAGTGGTGTCTTTCCTGTACCTGACCTCCAGTGATAATAGAGAATCGATGACTAAGCGCCATATGAATAGCTTGCTTTTGCTCCACCCTAACTCCATGGAATGCTTAATTTCATAACTTTTGCAGAAATCATCACCATCCAATAAAAGGTAGTACATCATTATCTAGGAAAGCTTTCTGTGAAACTACGCTGTCTACTTCTGCTCGATGCTACAGTAGTGGTAGATATACAGCACATCGTCGTGATTCACCTGTACATAGCGCTTTGTTTCAATTAAGGTTTCTAAACGGTCTACAATCACATCGATATACTCATCACCTAATAGATCGACAACTGTAACCATCAATTCTCTCGTACGGGCATGCAAGAACGCCCTGAAGATCCGATCCGCTCCATGGTAAAGCTTTGAATCTGCATCGATGCGCTTTGGATTGTCGAGTAAAGTACCTAATTCTGCTGCCACAAAATGATCCTCACTACAGAAAAGGCCAGGTTTGCCTCGCACCGTCAATAGGTAATACAGTTATCTTGCAGCATTTCTATGCTTTTAGCACCGCACACTTGCGTAAGTTTGGCGGCAGCATTTACTCATATTGCATGTTGCTTATCACTACTCTGCGACTCCTAGATCACCTAACAAAACCTTATACAGTTCTTGCTTTGTTCTAAAGGGATGTATTAGGAACTTCCTAATAATTCCACAGGATTTTCGTTTTAAGAATTTCTAGAATAGAAATTCAAAATAGTCCAGCATCTTATCTAATGACGGTAGGGTCTCTAACCCTTTCACACTAAGACTTTTCTAAATCACCGTCTAAAGCTCTTTGCTAAGGTATTCACGGCATCACGTCGTTGTATGCTTTTGGACAGCAATCTGTTTGCCATATCTTTTATGGATGACAAACTTACCTTTAATTTCCACCTGCTTCCCTACTTTTGGGAGAGGCTATATTCCAGCACAAGTATGAGTATCTTCCTTGATAATCCCGCACCGATAAACATACAGGCAATCTTCTTGAGGGACTTATATATGACACGGTATACCGTTCCTAATACCGTTGTCATAGAGATGCATTGGGCACGCAGAAAGGTAACAGCTTGTACCACTATCTGCATACATTGCTATTATCAATCGGTACACATGTGACTCACACGTTCATAAATTGATTTGACGCTCTGCGTATAGTCGGAAAATATATTCAATACTTTCTTTTAATAATGGACACTCCATATCTAAATCGTCAGGATTTGTTTTACATCTCCGTTGGACCAATACCACAACCAGATTTCGCCGCATCAGTTCGCTGTGGCATCGCTACTGCAATACCGATACCACCACCTGCTTAGCAATGGCACTGGCATGCTGACTTCAGTCTTTGGATTACATTGAGTTCTACGTGGAATTCTTTCTTCTCCATTGCATGAGTCATTAATATTTTTGAATGGATTTTCCTGTACGCTCTTGGATTTTCTGTATCCACATCAGGAACTCCTAAGCCTAATGTCGTAACAGGCTTTACCAATCGTTGTTTTCACTGCTCGCGCAGGCATCTAATTAAGAAAATATGTTGATGAACGTGATTCTTTTCATACTCTTTAGAAATACGAATTACCCTCATCTCATAAACTCTCTTTGCGTACTGGGTGATTCAGGTTTTTCCAATGCTTGTGCAGCCGATGCAAGGATTTCTTGCTCTCCTTTGTGCATCATGAATTTTCATCTGATGCTCTTTCTATTTTGCACATTTTACTACAATACTCAAACGTTCTTCAAAAGAGGCGAGATACATTTCTTTATTAATAGCATCACTGGCGATTTCTTGTAATTTCATAGATATACTCGTAAATAGAGATATACTATGCAAATGCTTTAATGCGCACAGGTCTTATCATCTTCCATTGATCGATAAGGGCTGCGAGTGGAATCAAACTCTACTTTCTCCCGGATAAAAGCAAGAAATTTCTACCGTAGGCCACTTCTCCGTATGCATCATCAGAAAAATCAACAAATGGAAGTCAAAACGATGATATTGGATTGGTCAAAAGTTGGTTTATCTCCCATAGTTACCTACTGCACCACACCATTTACCACCGACGTATACTTGGTTTGCTACACACCATCAGCTGGCGCTGCCATGGTATCCGGAAAGTGAAAGTTTAACGTAGAAACCCCAAAGTGCGCCTCTGTTGATCCTTTCACTACCGTGCCGCGTAAATCGGTGAGGCTCACCTAGCATGGTATTAGCTAATTCAATATCACCACGTAAACATGCTACCGCGTATGGCAGTACTCGATATGAGGCGCATCAATCCAATCATACGCAGCAATTCTTGATCATGCGCTTCAATGAGACGTATATAACTGACGAATTAACTGGAGGAATTACCCAACCCTTTATATCCAAAATTAAAGTTTGCACTCCTACTATTTTCAGTACATCACGATGAGCACATAAACCATGAATAGAAATCTTCCCCTGACTGCGCTACTAATTCTTGAGTCATGGGAAGCCCAACATATAATCAACACTCTGCAGCTCCGTAACATATCATATCGTTCTTCTCGTGTACTGTAACAAACGAGGTGGAATTTGTTTCGGTTGTAATATAGTAAATGGATGGGCATCGAAGGTAACAATCACAGAAACCTTGTACCTGCCTAGCGCTGTCACAGACTTCCTTAATGATTGGATTGATGACCTCAAATACGGTCCATCAAAGGTCTCCATTCCATACAATGGGTTCCTGTGTCGTGTCTAACTCTGATATCGTGACATAAAATATTCATGTCAGATCCTTATCTTTTGAAATATGAAATAGAACTTTTGGTTTCGTTTATTCTTTGTATAACACAATCCGAAGACTATAGTGTATACACGTATTTCTTAAAGAAATACAATATCACCATATACAGTTTTATTTGTAATATCCTATCCATAATACACGCCATATAAGATGCTTTTCATCAAACAGTATATTGAAGAAATGGTCAGGTCTCTCATGGAGGTTCCTGACCATTTTATACTTACATCATATGTATATATTTTTCTTACTTAAAGTATCATCCAATCGTCGCAAGATACCATAACCATTCACACCATAGGCTCGCCCAGTATCTACTGTGATTTCATCTATGACACAGAAAGTTCCATTCGGCTAGATTTGTGATTAACCGGCCTCCTCGCACCAAGCGTGTTCGATTAATATCATTGATATACACCGTCAAGGCGATTAGCAAAGTATCTACTGGCTGCCAGCTTGTTCCACCGTGTTTCTAGTTCTTCGATGGTCACAGACCGTTCAATGTTGCATTGGTCCCACTGCGGTACGGTGCCAATTGTGTCACCACCATTACAGACCCGCTAATCGCCGACACATATCCTGTACTGAAAGCGCGCACATAAGTTCCTTGAGAACATCGTACACGAATGGTAAAGAATGAAAGCATAGGCCAGTAACTCGATGTCATGGATATGAATAAACGAGATGCACAGTTCAAATTTTACCCTCGCATGGGCTAAATCATAAGCACGTTGTCTATTGATTTTGATAGTAGAATACTTAGATGCTTTCGTTCAATCGAACCTGAAGGACTGCAATTGCTTGTTCTAATTCACCCCAACTAGGGTTTCAATACCATTCAAAGTAATGTAATATATTCCCCAAAGTTATCTTCTGTATCTGTTTCAACGCCAAATTTGTATTCCGCCATTATTGTGGTTTTACCAATGGACTCTGTGTATTCGATGGCACTGAGCGGGTTTTTCCGGACAAAGAGGTAGCACCCACGCCAATGGATTCAACGTCCACCATGACCGATACGGCGTTTCTTCAAAATGCGCGACAACACCGATCGCATCATGGCTCGTGATGCCTGGTGGCTTGATTAAAGAAATAACACCATCCATTAATCAATCACCGCTAAGATTTGTTCCAATGCTTCAGATATGATTCTTCGACAGAGCAGCCATGTTCTGAAATATGCCCACCAATCGCCAAAGTGATTCAGCAATTTGATTTGCATCTCGCACTTTGGGAGCGAATACACGAGTTACCGTCTTCTGTTTTCGCTTTTAAAGTCTGATAGCTACATTCACACCTTTTGATGTTTCGAATCATGTCCACAAATCCATCGGTATCATCTCCACGTGCTCCATCAGCGGTAATGTTAAGCACATGGACAGCCGGCCACTCGTCTCAAAGTAAGAAAGGACACATTATTTGGGTGTCTGTTTCATCACCGATACGACCTGGTTCTACCATTTTATGGCTTCAGAAATCTGTGTTGTGCCCCCTCGCTTGTAAACATAGACCCGCCATCTCCATCGTATATGTGCTGTTGTATTAGAGAATTTAAAGAACCCTGTATCTGTCGCCATAGCCATGTACAAAGCTTGTCCCATCGATTGAGTGATTTCACCCATATCTACATAGGTACGCCATTATTTCCAGTAGGAAGAAAATCAGGGACGTAAATATAAGCCGCCCGCAAATTCTGTATTAGAAACATGATGTCTATTAGTAGCACCCACTCGTACACCTACTCAATTGTCTTAAATGTAAGCAGCGTCCAAAAAAGTGCATATCCGATGTATAACCGGTTTCTAAAACTTCAATAGGCTCAATCTAGGAGACAGAGGAAGAAAGAAAAACCTTCTTTCAGGAATCACATCATCTACTACCATGTGAACTGTTTTCCTGGGCTACCAAGGCTCATACATAGCGAGCATGGAACCGAAGAAGACTCCATCAGGACTAATATGAACGGCAAGAAGAATAGAATATATTGTATCAATCGATGCTTTTTAGTTGATCAATACTAATTTTACTAGTCATTGTCTCTTGTTTAATAGAATTTAATAATCCTTCTATACTGTAATCTAAGGATGTATCTGCATCAGGCTGCCAGGAATACATGCCACCAGTTGTCTCCTAGTTCAGAGCGAAGCACAGCGCCTCTCCTCGGCAGCCCTCGCAGACTATGCTTTCTCCGCCCTCACTACCGAATAAGCTACATAAACCGTAGCTTCTCGCAAATCGCCAGCAACACGCGTACACATCGAAAATAGTAACAACCACGAGGGAATCAACCCACGCAGTAAGATACCTGACTTGCTTCTTGTTTAATAAACTCTTACCCTTTTCGTACACGAACTGCTCATGGATACCATAATTTGGGGCAATTTCTTCCATTTTGCACGCTTCGATCACGTCGTCGCCTTCTTCACATCACGGTAATGTTCTAGGGAAATACCACACCAAAGCTGGTAGCTACTTTCACTTCATCTTTGAAACGGCGTAAGGAATCGATATGTCTTTTCTGGCGTGGATAACATACTCATCACGGATTAAGCGAATTTCAGAGTTATTCGTGATTTACTCACATAGAAACCCGCAACGATAGCTTTCGGCGTAGAAATTACTTGACGAACTTCGTGCATCGGCCTAAGATAACTTTTTAAATCTTAGAGTTAACATACCATGCATAGCGGCTTCGATTTCGGTCGATCGCATCGTAGATGACGGTATGTAATGAAGGTCAACACTTTCTTTTTCTGCTTTACGCACATTTGCATCTGGACTACGTTAAAGCCGATAATAATCGCAATTCCGATGCAGAGGTTAACATCACAACAGATTCGTTGACAAATTTACTGCACTGTAGATACGTTGATGCGTACTTGGGTTTTTCTTAATGCCTCTATGATTGACGTAACGTTTACAGCAGAACCTTGTACGTCACCTTTGATAATAATATTTAAGTCTTTCGAATTTCTTGTTGCATTTGGTTGAACAATCATCAAGAGTGACTTTTGTTTTCGCATCATTTCAGTACGCGTTGTTTTTCATAAGCCTTTTTCGCACAGAACGAGCTTCGTTGTCATTCACAGCGAATATCACTTCACCCAGCTTTGCACATCAGATAAACCTAAGATTTCCACAGGCATAGATGGCGAGCCACTTTTACTTTTTCTCCACGTTCATTCGTCATAGCATCGTACTCTACCGTAGGCTACGCCGGCAAGGACGCCTCCCTACACGTAAGAACCTTAGCCTACTGTACATACAGACCACGCACTTATCCACCAGTTTCGATAACGATACCAGCCTGTCGTTAGGTTCGCTTTCACCCTGTACTGCTACCAACAAGATAGTTTCCAATAGATCTTCAATACCTTGACGTTGTTTTGCGATACAGGAACCATGATAGTATCGCCCTATTCTTCTGGTAACAAACCATGTTCAGACAATTGTTGTTTTATGGTCGGTGATTAGCTCCTGGTTTATCCATTTTATTGATGGTTACGATAATTAAAATTCTCTGGCAGATTTAGTACGGTTGATAGCCTCATTAGTTTGTGGCATACACCATCATCAGCAGCTACGACAAGGACTGCAGATATCCGTGGACTGAGCACCACGCAAACTTATCGCCGTAGGAAAGCCATGGTCTCGGTGTATCATGAATGTAATTTTGCTGGCCTTCATAGCGAACTTCTGGCGCACCGATATGCCGCGTAATAACACCGCTTCAGAAGCTGTTACATTATAGAACGAATCACGTCCGAACAAAGATGTTTTACCATGGCTTAACGTGACCCATGAGCGGCACAACTGGTGACGAGCTTGTGTTTTCTGGCTATCCTCGATTTACGATTGCAGTGATCTTGTTCAGGTTCCACTTCTCAACTCCACGCCGAAATCTTCTGCTACATTACCATACAGTTTCCACATCAATTTCTTGCTGATGGTAGCCATAATTCCAACATCACCTTTTTTGATGATTTCAGATACTAATTTATCCATTTTTTCATAATTTCTTTAACAGTTACCGCCCAGACAGTTCGACAGACGTAGCAATCGCTGCTTCCAGCCTTTACGACGTTCTTTCTTTTGTTGATGTGTTGCTCATTACGTTGTTTAACCTTATTTTTATTTTTAAACGCAGAAGATACTAAGGATTGAGTACGTTCGCCCTTTTTGCCTTTTTATCTTTTTTATTGCGACGCTCGCTACGAGATTTTCATTGCGATGTTCGATTCAAAACGACGATTTTCTTTGACGATCCATATCACGACCGCTGACGATCGCTTCAATCTCTGTTTTCTCAAGGCAAGAGCTGGATCCACTTAGGAATCTCTGCGGCGTCTCACGACGTCCATCATTGCGACGATCATTATTACGATCATTATTACCGGTCGTTACCATGATTGTTGTTGCGATCGCGATTGCGTCGAATCTGCCACCATTGTTAGACGATTACCACCATTACGATTGTCTTGACGCTGATCATTGCGACCTTCTGGACGATTTAATTCGCCTTGTTTTGACCATATTTCGTTATAGGAAATGATTGGTTCTCGGTCATTTCATCATTGCGATGAGTCCGTTGACCATTGGTTTTTACCATCACGATTGAATGGACGGTCACGTCATCCACGGTCATTACGGTCTCCACGATCGCGCGATTAATATTGGTGATTATTTCTATTCATTTAGGTCCACGTCTTTCGCTATCTTCATTGCGACGGTATTCGTGTGTACTTTCTTTTATGGTGCTTGTTGAGTTGTTTTTGGTGCTTCACCTTGTGCTTGTTTAGCGCCACCGCTAACGATTGTTTAATCACAGATACCATGCTAGAATCCTCCACCAGCCCATATGGTTTTTCACTTTCATACTTTGTGCTTTTTTAAAGCATCAATCAATTACTTTATTTTCAAGCACCTGTAGTCTTTGCTACTTCATATACTTTTTTTGACATCACATTCTCCATCGATTCTTCATCTATTTCAGCTAGCAAGGATTTAGCAAAATCCAGCATCATTACCAATATAACTGCTCGCATTTTTCCAATGTTTCACTCAGTTCTCTTGGTCCCATTAAACGAAGGGGCACCTGATGAGACCCGGCTATGCATATATTTTCAGCATTATTCTGCGCACAATTTTCGGCCATAATTCAACAGTGGATAGGGCTTTGCTGCTTCTATGACCGTTCCACTACAAACGTTTGATAATAATAATTCTTCAAGCCAGTTAATCCCAATATAGTTCAACACTTTTTCTTTTATTCATGTGATATTTGTTCCTTTAAAGATTCATAAATTCTTGTGAAACTTATGTTTTAGTTAAACGCCTAATCGTTTGGCTTTATACGCCATAAACCAGGTATTCCACCATTTCATATATGCTCCTGTCCAGGGTTTTTACCTAAATAATAGAAATCTCTCCGTTGGACCAATATGTGTTAACTCTTTGGGAAGAAGTTTCCACATCCCGCTGGTTGCTTCGTATAGGCTGAGACTTCGTTTCATATTAGTCTTCATCTAGGCATCCAAGGAAATCATATCGATTCCACATATTCACCGGCTTCAGCGGTTGTGTTTCACTCTTTAATATCAATTTTCCAGTTTGTTACCTTCGCTAAACGGGCATTTTGCCCGCCATCGATAGTCAGTGAAAGTTGTAATCTGGCACCACAACAGAAGATGTTTTTCTTCATCACGAGCTACTACGCTTACCACTTTGCTGGACTTAAGGCATTGGCAATGCATACCGCTGATCTTCTCATCCCATTTCACAACATTCATTTTTTCGCCATTTAGCTCATCCACGATATTTCAGCACGTTGTCCTTAGGACCAACACACGCGCCTACTGCACCACTCTCTTCCTCGCGAGAGGCATCAGCAATTTTAGAACGCATACCCGGCTCACGAGCGCACTGATTTCAATTTACTGTACCTCTGGCAATTTTCAAATTTCTAATCAAACAAGCGTTTTAATAAACCAGATGTGCATGAAATCATGATTTGAGGGTCTTTTTGTGGGTCTTTTTTCACTTCCACAATATAGCATTTAATGGTCTCCCGGCATAGTTTTCACTAGGAATTTGCTCAGATATGGTAAAATCGCCCTGCTTTTTCCTAGATTAATGAATACATATTTCGACCCTTCAATACGTTCCACCAAATCCAGTCAAAATATCGCCTCATATTGGAATATTCATCATAGACAATGTTGGTACCTGCTTCTTTCAGCAGTTGAACGCAATTGTTTGCTGCATGGCCGCACTACGATCGAAGTTTTGTTACATCCACTTCGATAATATCGTTGATTTCCACACGTTTATCCAATTGGATGAGCATCTTACTAACGCACTTTCTACTTCTTCATTCTCAGGCGTAACCAATACTGTTTTCTTTAGCCAACATTCTAATCACCTGTTTCACGATTGGAACAAATGATATGCCTTGATTGCTCCCACCTCATTGGGCTTGGTAATACTGCCACCAAGAGAATCAAAACAATCTCTGGTGCCACCCCTTTTGTTTAGTAACTGCTACCACCGCTTGTGCCTAATTCTTGACCCACTGGTTTTCCTTAAAAATTCAACAAACGAATTTGCAGTAATAAAGCGCACGTTCCAGATCAATACGTCTTTTCTGCACCCGAACTCCGTGATGACTTCATCAGAATAGCCTCGTAAAGATCCCGTATTGCTTACTCATCATTGCTTAAACAATTGAATATCCACATCAATGTCCATGGTACAATGAAATCTTTTTCTTTTCAACACTCAGATCCAACTTGGAGAAGATACTTAACAAGTAATTTCTTTGATTGTCTTTTGTATCTAATACTTCGCTTAATTTTTCATCAATATTTGGCAGCAACATTCAAGCGTTGTAGATGCCAATCTTCTTTGTCTAAAATACACGGCACATTCTGCTCATGCACATATTCATTAATTCAAGGCTCAACTCGTAGACTCTATAATCGTTTCTACTACTTCTCGGACACAAATTCTCTACGGCGTCACGCTTCATTCTGTAGTCCTCCTCGTATTAGAGAAAGAGAAAGAGTGAATGTAGCTCTTTAATAGATTCTATAAAAGCTACTTCTAGTATACCACAACTTAACTAAAATAAGCTGCCAGTAAACCATTACGTTTTTACAAGCATCTTCCATTCTTGTTCTTGAATCCACAAGCACTGTAATGTTCAAGACCGTATTAGACGTTTCACCAACATGCCATTCGTTGCTAATAAGGCTAACTTATCGTCTTTCGTCATATAGTTGGTAATTTATTTTGTCATTTTCTCTGATACCAGACCAGATGTATTATGAAGGCTTTAATATCTGCTTTCTTGCTTTTTTGAGTATCGTTAACACCGACTTCTTCGCTGTTGGTTTTCTTCTTTAATATCACGATGTAGGTATATGAATACCATGATTCATTCAAATATTTTTCTTTTTGCTCGTTTGCAGTCGTACATTTTGGATATTCACATATAACATTTCTAAGTTCCAATTACTATATTTCACCATTAGAAAATTTTTCTTTAATACCTGTAATAAACTGTCATTTCGCTAGCCGCAAAGACATACTTTAATTTATTCCTTGTTCTTCGCTACTTTCATATATGAAACTTCAAAGGATTCAACACCGCCAGATAAGACTGAGTTTGTGCTTGTTCTAGATCTTCCGTCAAGTACCTGAAATATCAACCTTCCGCGTGATCAAATCGCTCACTTTACAATAGGGCAATATTCATACATCATCTCATTTAAAGTCATCATAAAGGTCCTCGATAAATTGCGCTGTTTCATCTTTAGTCAGTGCCCAAAATATCTACCTTCGCTAATGTTCCCATTTCTCACCATGTGTTGTCATAGGATTATTCCCTTCGCCACATACCAATAACAACGTTTTATTTGCATGAATGGTTTTGCTCGTCACTATGAGAGGACATTGTTAACAGCCACGCCACAGTCGATCACATCCATACCATACAGAGCCAAGGATATAGCAATCGTACTGCCACCAGCCTCAAGATTCACACGGCCTAATTCAGCTGTTTGGTAAGAACATTATTCGATCCATCAAATGACTGAATACGAGCCATGTATTCTGCATTCGCATCATTGGAGCCACTTTCCTTACCGTACGAACCGGTAAATTTATTAAATACCACGCCACGACTCTAAGAAAGCAGCATTTTTCTTTTCAAAGTACTGCATAGAGTGGATCAAAACCAGCACCTCACATCAGAAGATAACATATGGCTATTGGATAAAGTTCGTCGTACTGTTATCGGTGAGGGGCGACCCATGGCTTCCAATACTTCTGCCATGAAATTTCAAAGAAACAACATTGCATACCTGTTGCACAACAGAACTATAATCTCTTCTTATCTACCAATAAAAGTGGTAGTTCGGCTCATATTCTCAGTTTCTAACATCGCTACTAAAGATGTACACATAACGGTCATTCTTTGGTCCATAGCTGATAATCATAGAACGAAATCCCTAACTCTCTGGCTGCACCAGCTGGTACAATTTCAAGCTCTGCAGATAAGAAACCTCTTCTTCAAAGTCATATTGTTCTTGTAGCACTTGCAATACATAGGTTTTCACACCATCTTTAACTCTTCACAGGCGGCCAACAATAAAGAAGATCCAATTGTTCTCCTTCTACCACTTTGGCAGCCTTTTTTCCATTTGTTCTGTCCAAATGTGGCAATGTCTGTTACGCAAAATACTGGGTCTGTTGGATTAGTAATCGATGGCAAGATTGATGACGGTACCATCGCGTTTTACCACTACCCCATGGATAGCTAGCGGCATTGTTACCCATTGGTATTTTTTGATATTCCTCACATTACTGTAGGTCTATTAGTACAATCACTATCCACATAGAATGGATTTTGCTTCACATCTAACCTGTTGAGGAACTGGCGATATTCCAAGATAATTCATCCCCCCTGTTCAATCGGTCCTGTACCCATGTTCACCATAGCTACCGCTTTTTTCATGTGCACATATTAGACCTTATCTCCCCGCTTTCTCAGCGTAAAGTAACCTCTTTTGATAATACTGTCCATACACAGACATTCCGCCGTTTCTGCAGCCTCCAGCCAATTGGCTCACACACCACGCTCTGTTTACCATGATTCAGAAATGGCGATACCGGAAATAAAGTATCAAATTTTGTAATTACCTTCTGTATATTCTGTGTTACATTTCACGTTCCATACTTAGTCTTCTTTCTTTCGTATTTATTTATTTTTTACGCGCATGGTAATTTACGCAATCCTTTTTAGGTGTGCATTGGTGATCATTTTGGAAACATAATAGCGTTTTCCTAAATGCTTTCGTTAACAGATTTTCCTGCTCAGTGATCTCTGGGGTTGTTATGTTCTTGTGAACCATCGATAAAAGCGGTGTTTTACCACCCTAATGATAGGGTTCAAATGCAAAGGTCTTTGCTGTAGCGCACGCAAGCTGCCTGATTGCTTCTTTGCCGTGAATATATGGTGCATGGTCAATAATGGATTCAAATATTTTATGTTCATGCTGTAGTGCCATAAAACAGTTGTTTTCCTTGTTTTCGGGTTGTTTGTAAGGCTTTTTAAAATGGAAATCGTTGGCATACCATGGCTGTGCAGATGGCATCATGTAGCCATTATGGGTTTGTAGATTTCGGCGCTTGCATCTTTTCCATCGTTGCTTTTTGCAATGGCTATTGTTGGGTACTATTGTGCATCGTTTTTGCATATATAGATTGTGCATCAAACCAAGGTTCTTGTGTAATATGAACATTTATGGCAAATGTATTGATCATCATTTTGATATCATCGGGGTCCCCAAGACACCAAAATACCATCGGGACCAATAAAATGTAGAAATTTTCGCATCCACGTCGGAAGATACCCTTCTTGTGCAATTTATCCATAGTAATATGTAGTAATTTTTTCCAAAGAATGATGCATAATAGGAATTTAGGAGTAATAAATACTTTCAAATTGGTTTACAATTTGCAGATTTCACTAGTTTTACGGCAATTTGTTTAGATTTCTCCAATGAATGGAAATCCTGAGCGCCGTATCATATTCGGTCTCTAATGTATAGGGTTGGTTCATTCCAAGTCAAATACAATATAGTGCATCCTTAGTATACCCTTTCTGTAACATTGTCCGTATGCCTGCTAATAATATTGTCAGAATAACAGAAACCTTTGTAGTTGCTTTCTTTAAAACCTGTTTATTTTTATTCACATCGTAATGTTCTATAGATCTTAAGACTTATTGCATTTTCTGTGAAAGGTCGATACAAGGCTGGATTTGATGTTTAGGTTGTACGGTTCCCTTTGACTCGCCTACGTGCATAGACCTGAGTCATTTGTGACCACAATCACATCGTTTCATGGTTGATGCCAATTCTCCAATGCTAAATTGCCCTGTTCCTTACCTATGTGTTCCGTCATCGTATCTAGTACATCCCACCATCTTTATCCATAGATCCACCAAAGAATACTATTTTATACCTCAAGGTATCTGCAATATGAGCAAATCGTTCTTGGGCCAACGTTTTTCTCTGGTACAGCACTACCAATATTGAACCCAATAAGGGCAATTCGTTTCGTCATCTTTATGAAGCATAAATGCTTACATCTTTTTCATCCCACTGTGTTTGAGAAGATTTCTAGCCCTTCATGTTCTATCACATCCTAACTGCCCCAGCACATTCATATGGTTATCTGTTAAAGTTAATGCAATCAGTTTTATTGTTCAATTGCGTTACTCTCGTCATAAACGGATGGAACAAAGTGACCATCCCCTGTTGTTGCCCTTTAGCTTCAATTTCCAAGCTAAATAGGACGTCCGTTCAGGATGCAAGTTGATCACAAACATCCACAGCCCCTGACTGCGAATCTTTGGCAATTTGATTCAACCCACCGATACTATTATGGATGCCCTTATCCACTTTTACCAGAGCATCAATATAAGGATTATAACGATATACATCTGCCAACTTATCAATCATACAGGAAGAGTGCTTAAAGAGGGCGCCAACTTTCACATATATGGATAAACGGTGGTCAGCACCACATCGCCCAAAATGCATCAAGAAGGTTACCACAATCCTTTCCATCTAACTCTATCATAAATTTCTATTTCTTCAATCAGGATCACCACAGTGCCCACCGCACTCCAGCCACATCTCAAATTTTCACCAATGGTTCCCCAAGGTCGCCCGTGATGTGGTGGTGAAACAATATGAATATGATCGCCCCATATGATCTGTCCGTTCTGGGTGTAGCTCCAAACAAAGCAATCAATGGTACTTACATTATTAGTGCGTAAAGGCCCCGTATCGGCGCTGATGTGTGCTACTGTGACGAATGACCTCAATGAGTTTCTTTTAAATTGTGTCACCACGATTTACTTAAGTATTAGCGCTGCTGACGCCGTCCACAATAGTACTTCCATCTTTGTCCGCATCCTCTTGGGCACCAATGAGACCACTGTCTCAATTAAGCATACTAATCGCTCGTCAGTTCACAAATGAGAACAGGGCCATTCCTCTCACTGCCCAACGCGCCCCTGGAGCTCATGACAATATAGGATTTCAACAAGTTCTCCAGTATTTAACTCTGTGTCACCGCAGTTTCTGCCTCTGTAAATCGGTAATGGAAGCGTTATGTCATTCATCACAGCCCAAGGCACGAGCTGTATCTAAATAGCGCCTTCCCGATAACGTGATCCTACCTTATGATCACCTACCAGCGCTGTATTCACGTCAACTTCCTCACGAAGTTCCCAATGGGTTATTAAAGTTTTCTTCTGCACCATCACTGGCACCAGCCATTGTTTTGGTATTTTTCGCAATGGATTTCAGATCACAGCGACGAAAGTCATGTAATAACTCTAGCTGTTTCCAATAGAGTTTTCAATTGGTTTTCATCTATATTGATTTCAATCCACCCGTTTGAGAGGATACGACCTAAATCTTGTTCATGAACCATTCATGCACATGCGCTCGGATAGTTGTTGACGCAACGCATACATGTTGGTAAGGCATGAATAATATCAAAGCCCAGAGAACTCATTTTAATGATTAAAATTGTACATCTTCTTTCATATTACAGCCCTTTTCACTGACCCATAACTATAATTTCTAGAGCTATGTATATATATGCTGAAAAGAAAAATGACGCCTTCCTCAGGTTTTTCAGAAAATTATTTTATTCACAGAAAAACAGGATAAGTTTATAACCCATCTTATTTCTCACGTTGTATCTAATTCTTCTTATATACTATTTTCTAAGTTTTGTGCCCTTCACGCACCCTTAAGCTTTCTTTACCAGCCATAATTTTCTATTCCAATCCAATTGCCACACTCCTAAAGCAATAGCGCAGGATTTCAAACACAGACGGCGTAATATATACTAATGTACACCTGTAAAAGCTGGCACGAAGCTTCCTGCCCAGATTCTCTGCCATGTCTGAATGTATCCACCAACAGATATGTGCATTGGTTGTTGCACCCACACTGCCACATGATGGTAAAGCAGCACGCTAATGCTTATGACGTGGATATAAGAGGAAACTGCTACCACCTCAACAGTGGTGTGATCAAGAGCATTCACACCCCATATATAGGCTGGGCAGAGTCCGGTAGTCTCAGGCATCCAATGATGTTAAATTATGAGATCCCTTCAGGATTGAGTGTGCATCACATCCCCAAATAGTATCACAATGATTGTACTGATAAAGAACGTCTTTTCAAACATCCAGAATTCAGTTTCGCCGGCATCGATCGAGTGCCACCACAACTAACAGTCAACACCAAACCCAGCATCATTACAGAGAGGTCATCAAAGCAAGTTAAATAGATTCCAAATGTCATAGACATACTTTCTCTCAGTGAAAAGTCAAATTACACTGGCACCGCCAGACCAAAGTGATCCCAAGAAAGATGATTAAATATGGCATGTTAGATGTGTTTGAACTGCCCAAGCAAAACACTGCCGAGCGGATAACTGAGTAATGGACCGCTGTAAAATTTATATAACTTCTCATATTACACCTCAGTATTTCCACCGCTAGCGCTAATACTAAAGACAAGGTCACTTGGCAAATATATTATAATGGAAATACCACATCACGACCGATAGTAGATAGATTCCATAACCAAGAGAATTGGCACCAGAAATAAACACTGTTGATGTGTCAACAACGTCAGTTAGTATGTGCATACACAAATGGTATTCTGCGAGCCTTAGACCAAAGCCACTTTCACTAGAACGCAAAAAATAGGAAATGAATAGAGCACAGCACTGCATAAAGCCACCGCTACTCATGGCGCCTACCTCGTGCTGAATCGTATAGGCCCCAGAGGAATCAATAAAATATAATTATATACCGTGCGTTGCATCATATCTTGTATGGTTGACATATAATTTCCTTTTCTACAACAAATTATTCTTCCTATATAACAAACATCGGCCATCTTATAAATATATGGTGATTACTCAGTGAAGGCTGCAAAAAGTGCTCCAGGTGGATGCTTTTTGTATGTTATGTTACAACTGTTTTACTGATGCAGTCATCGTTTGTTGTTTTAGGTTTTTCCAATAATGTTGGCAAGAAGCCCACACCTTAGTGTGAACAAGCGTGAATCCATGCAGTGGAGCTAGGAGGCATTACGCCCATCACGCCCAATCACCATAAGACCACCATTCACCCTACGATGGAGTTATAGTTGTACATACACGATCCGTACTCTCATGGAGATACGACGTAAGTCAACAATCGCTTGAGTGAGTTATCACTGGACACCGTGACATTTTCTGGCAATTTTGTGCAGCACGCGCCTTCGACTCATACCAATGCCTACATGCGCTTCGAGATAACGCCAAGGGTCATCGTTGATACCGTCCTCACCATCATCGCTGTAGCCTGCTTCTTTTGCTTTACGCACGTAATCGGCTTTGTCGAGTTGGCATAACTTCCGCTGACTCTCGTCACACGCAAATTTCCGCTGCAACGCGTTCTGCATTTGTACGGCTACCTGGCCAGTCGTCATAACTGATTTTCTTAACACCTAACCTGGCGATGAGTTCGCAAGGAGACAGTTTTCGCTTCTTCACGCACTGGGTCCTGAAGTACAATAACCTGCAGATAGGACGTTAGAAATCGTCGGCATAAAGACCGTTCTGTAGCTTCTCAGGATTGTTTTCCGTTACTAGTCGGCATGGGTTGTTTTTCATCTTCGAAAATGCAAACGATGGCTACCGATACGCACTGCAGGTTGCACTTTTGGATGCAATGCCATGTGCCACAACACATTCTACTTTGGAATGCATTTCTTTATTAACAATAAGCCAAATGCATGATCTTGCGCCGCTGTCACTACTCGCTTTTCGCCAGTAGAATGAGGAAATGTCTTCGAAGCATGCCGCTAATGGCATGTCATCTGCATCGTACCGCCAAAGAATACATTTCGTGAATACAGGTCCGCTCCTGTCTGCTTGCCTGTTTATCGAAGACGATCATATCTGCTTCTGCAATGCGTTCCATGAGTTACCGCTTTAACGGTGATACCACGATTGGATGCTTCTTGCATAGCGGATAATACCGCCAACGGAATGGACCACTTTCATGCTGCAGCGATCTACCATAACGAAAGATAAGGCTTTGAACAAGTCAAGAGTTAAGGCAGCTGGGCAAAGTTGCAGCACGTGAAACTCACCGGTACTAATTTGATCTGCGTGCGATGCCTTTTGTTCCATACTGTTTCATTTCACTTGTCCAGATTCTTCGATCAAGTGCCAGACATTTGCGTCAGAAACGAGTATGCTCATAGCTTGTAGTATACTGTACTGCAGGAACATTGACCTTCTTCCACGATACCAGGCGCAAGACAAGGCGACGTACCGGCATCACGACGAACTGGTTCAGGTTCACAGTCATGCGAGCTTTCATTCACAAGAACTACGCCATCCAGACTTGGCCGTCCAATGGCACCACTACACCTTGACGAACTACAACTACGTCACCCACTTGTACTCTCACCGATTGGTTTGCTCACTATCGCCACCGCGTCTACAGTGAACTCCAAACTTTGTCTACCGTTCAGCGACTACTGCTTCACGTGCTGTTAAGCACGGTTACGTACTGTCCATTCTTCCAAGATTTGCTACTGATGCCTCTGCCGGTACATCACGGCGCCCGCTGTGGAGTAATTCCTTTGCAATAATGCGGCACCGATCGCTTCGCCATCTAATCACTTCTACGGTCAATTTGCGTTTTCCACAACGTTTTGATTAGCCGTGCGAGTGAACTTGATACCATCGAACCAAGACCATGTCTGCTGCAAGTAGGTGCCGGTAAATGATACCGATATAAAGCAATGTTTTATCGATCATTTCTTCTTTGTAACGCTTGTTGACAAGGCGAGGTGAAAAGTTCGCATGCAATGCTGGTGCATTGGCTAAATCCAAATCGTTAAGTCCGAATAAAGCAGCTTTCACCGCACTTTCATCACCAGTATGCTTGATGATGATGTCCCCAGAACGAGTGTAGAAGTTCGCTTTGTAATGGCTTCACAGGGCCATCAATGCTATCTTCGATAAATTGAGCCCAGTGTCGTCATTAAACTTACGTCCCTCAATGCGTACATGAAGACGACGGGACAAACGTGTTGCAAAATATTTTTAAATTGCATCATGGATTATTTTCCTTCTGTTAATACTTCTTCATCACGAGTATCGTTGACTTTTCTTGTGCTTCAGCTAAAATGCTGTCTGTGGAAGCTTGTAATTTTTCAGTAGTTTTAAGATGCTGTCTTTTTAGCATGCAGACTGCTGCTACTACATTAGCGTATACTTTTATGAGCATCTTTGAGTTAACACTTTTTACACCTACTGTGCCTAAAGCCAAACCAGCTGCAGTGAATACATTAGCATCTCTTTAAAGTTTCTTTTTACGTTGAACATTGTTAGTTCCTTTTCTGTGAACTCTGTCACATTAATACATGATAATATAATAAAAATTAATAATTATAAAGACAAGAGGGGCCCGTGTTATCGAGTCCCTCTTACCAAACTTATGGTATCGAATCAGTTACTTTTCTACCTGTTCTTCGTACCACCACCGCAACCACAACCGCCACAACCAGCTCCAGAGTCTTTAGAGCCACTCACAGCCGCATCCGCCGCCGTCATGTGTTGCGCTTTTTATATACTGGTATGCAACATAGAGAACAGCTAGTAAACCAATTGCATATACAATAACACTATCCATAGTATACACCATCTCTTTCTCATTTTCAAGTACTTTTTGAAAATTATTTTGCAAATACAACAAACCTCATAATATCAATGAATTTTTGAAATAAAACTTTTTCTCAATCTCAATTATATTGTTTGTTTATCTATCAATATTGATTAGCCCAAACCTAAAGCACGTCCTATGAACTGCAATGTACGCACTCACCCAGCTAGGATACTAGTGTGAGCAACATACGGCACCGAACCATTTTCAGTGAGTCAGTTTCACGTTTTTTAATACAGCCATAGTCGCCAAGCATGGTAAGTATGATAAAGGCAAATACCATCAAAGCTAAACCGATGGCTGGGTTGAAGTCTGGATCATTAGCCAAGAATTCTTCTATGATGTGGAGTCACTTCACTTGCTTCGATCGCGTAAATAGTACCTAATGTACTACATTACTTTACTTTCGCGTTACTGCAGCTATTACGGCAATGTTTATACGCCAGTTAAATCCAAGTGGTTCCATTATAGGGTTTGAAAACGTCCTAATTGAGCTGCATAGGATCTGTTCAATTTTTCTTTACCTTGTTGAAGATCTCACTCTTTGATTTCATCTTCTTCTAGCTTTATGGTTTGCATATGAAAGCCCAAGCCACTGGATATAACTCTTCAGCTTTTAATTCTTCAGCATGCGGTGTTCTTCACAGCTCTTCTTGAGTTGCTTCTTCTGCTGCTGTAGCTTCTTCCTCTCAGCTGGTGGTCATCTTTATGCTCTTCGTCTAAGGGCAAGCATTTGACCTAAGATATCATTCGCCTCTGCTTGTTGTTCTTCTGTTACCAACATAGCATTCACTAAAATCTCATCTCGCCATCTGAGCATGTCATTGTCACTGTTTCACGAGCTGCATCATAGTCTTGAGAGTATTCACATCTGTGGAAGGATGTGCGAACAAATAAGGATGGATGATGCCAAGATGAATGTACCTGCTAAGGTACATCACGGAACGTTCCTTTACATGAGAATGCCTACAGAACGAAGTGTTGGCATATGGTATGGAGGCATTTCCATTACGAATGGTTCTGCTTCACCTTTAAAGTACATACGTACGAAGTACTTTTGCAGTTAGCAACAGCTACGACGATACCCAATGTAGATACCTATCAAGATCGTTGGTGCATCTTCGGGTGGGAAGAATGCTGATGCTAATAATGTATATACTGGTAAACGAGCACCACAACTCATAAATGGAGATACTAAGATCGTAATCATACGGTCTCTTTGGGTTGTCAAGGTACATGAGCACCCATGATGGATGGCACGTTACAACCAAAGCCTCAATGCATAGGGATGAAAGATTTACCATGTAAACCTACACCACGCATCACACGGTCGATAACGAAATGCCGCACGAGCGCACGTAACCAGTATCTTCTGAGAGGAAATAGATACGAATAATAGAACTAGTGTGGGATAAAGCTAATAACAGCTCCCTACCACCGATGATGTGACCATCGTTAGCGAGGATTTTAACAAGCCGTCATCCAAGCATTAGCTCCGATAAAGTCTGTTAACAATTTGAATGCGTCTTCCAACCATCCTTTAGGATATTCCGTCTGTTGATAACTAAGTAGAACATAACCCACACGATGCATAAGAAGATAGGAATCCCTCAACCAACGATTCGTTAAGATTTTATCGATGTTGTCAGATTTGGTATCTTTATGTCAGCTACTTCTAGTACGCCGTTGAATACGTCTACTGCAAAACGGTGACGGTATTCTTGGAACACGATATCCATGTTCACAGATTTATTCAATTCTGTGCGCAATGCTTCTGCTTTTGCAGCACGCACCAGATTTGTCTAATTCTTTTGTACTTTTTCTAAGATATCTGTATCTTGTTCTAACAATTTGATAGCTACCCAACGATGTGGATAACGACCAGTGTCAAGTTTTGCTACTTCTGCTTCTAATTCTGCGATAGCTGACTCTAATACTTCGCCATAGTTAACGCGAACATTAGGGATTTTGCGTTCTTTAGATACTTTCACGATGCCACGTAGTGCATCTTCTGTACCTTTATTACACGGCCGATAGTTTCTACTACTGTGGAACCTGTTAATTCTTCTAATCTTTTATTATTGAACTTTAAACCCATTTCTTTTTGCCACGTCTACCATGTTCAAAAACAAGTAGCAATGGTTGTTCTAATTCAATTAATTGTGCTGTTAAGTACAGGTTACGTTCTAGATTGGACGCATCCACTACATTGGCAATCAATTCTGGATTTTCATTGATGATAACGTTACGTGCTGCCAATTCATCGAGAGAACGTGCTGTTAAGGAGTACGTACCTGGTAAGTCGATGATTTCAATGTCATGACCATCAATTTCGTTTTCAACTTTTTCTCTACTGTAACACCTGGGCGAGTTACTGCACGTGTTGACGGGATCCGTCATATTGTTAAGACAAATCTTGTTTTACCACGTTAGGGCTACCCGCTAAAGCAACCTGAATCTTGGTATGTGTGTTGTCTGCCATCTTAGCAATTCTCCTTATTGGACTTCAATTTCGATCATTTGTGCTTCACTTACGCAGTGATAATTCGAAGTTTTTCACTTTGATTTCCACTGGGTCTGCTAATGGCGCATACTTCATAACGCGCACAGCCGTTCCTCGGTACAACACCCATGTCCACCAAGCGATGCTTAATGTTGCCAAAATCCATTGATAGCTACAAAGCAGGGCTCAACTTCACTCGAGCTTCATCTCGGATACACTCAACCATAGTACATCCTCCTACATACAAAACATAACAACCAAAAACCTATCATATATAATTATATGAGTAATACTTATATTATAGCATATTATAAAAATATTATCAATAATGAATCTCGTTTTATTTTTATCGTTTTGTGAAAGTTATAAATCTATTTTTATCAAGTGTATTTTAGTGAAAACAATCTATTTATCATGTATATTAATCATGCCTTTTATTATTCTCAATTTTTCTTTTTAATTACATAATGATATGGTATATATATTTCTATCTATCTATAACTAAAAATGATTCTATAAATACTATAAAGAATACCTATTTGGAGCTAACTCCTTTCCTTCACAACTAAACCATCTATTCCATGGCATTACTCACTATGTGAAAGAACTTTCACAGGTCCACCTAGCTAGAAATATGATATAATAATACTATAAGTCATTTAGAAACGGAGATACATTATGAAATCATTTTCAATCCTTAGGCATCGTGCCTGAACTGATACAAGCATACAAAAGGTGGGCGTGAAAGAACCAACGCCGATCCAAGAAAAATCGATTCCCCTCATCTTCAAAGGACAAGATGTAATCGCCAAAGCCCAAACAGGGACAGGCAAAAACGCTGGCATTCTTGTTACCACTATTGCAACGCATCCACGTAGATGTGCAACAGGAGCAAGCCCTATCATCGCCCCACACGTGAGTTAATCCAACAAAAATTGCAGGGAAGCACGTCACTTAGGCGCTATCTTAGGAGTAGACTGGCTATCCCCTGATTGGCAGAACGATCGAAGGCCAATTGCAAAAAGCTAGGTCGCCGTCCCTCATGTCATCATCGGTACACCTGGCCGTTTGCTGGATCACGTCAATCGTGGTACGTTACACTCTGAACTCCATCCGCCGTGTTGTGTTGACGAAAGCGGACCAAATGCTTCATATGGATTCTAGCAGATATAGAAAAGCTTATTAGTGGCACTGACGGTAAACGTCAACTATTAATGTTCTCTGCCACCATCCCCGACAAGAGTTCAGTAAATGGCAAAAAGCCTATATGCAAAAACCGACGTCCGTCACCGTCCAAAGGGGAAAATATTACCTCGATACGATTGAACAAAAGTATACATGATGGAAGAGCAAGACAAAGTAAACCGTCTTGTGGCGATGCTGAGGCAGACAATCCATATCTGCTATCGTAGTCTGTAACACCAAAGAGGGAGCCATTAAACTCTCCTACTGATTTAGCCTCGCAAAGGTGTAGAGCTTGGTGAAATTCATGGAGATATGACACAGGGCCGTCGTACGCAAGTCTTGAAAGAATTTGATAAAGGCAATCCCTATTTTTGAGTAGCTACAGACATTGCCGCTCGTGGTATCGATATTGAAAGGCGTTAGCCACGTATACAACTTGATGTACCGTACACGACATGGATTACTACATCCATCGCATCGACGTACCGGACGTGCCGGTTCCACTGGTATTGCTGTTACTTTTTGCTACGCCAGCTGAAGAAATTTGGGTACGCCGCATCGAACGATCCATCCAAGCTACTTTGACAAATACACCAAGGATGGACAAGTGAAAACAAAGGATCTGGCTTAGCGCCTAAGAAGGAAACTGCTGGCAAGAAACCTAAAAATCAAAGTACCTATCAAGCAACAAAAGCAAAAAGCTCACAAAAGCTCGTGGTCACAAGGTGCCAACACACGGGTACGCCGTGCAAAATCTAGTGGCTCTAGCAATCGTGGTCGAGGTAAACGATAAGTTTCTGGTATCGATAGGCAGCTCTTTAAGAGATGTATTCGTTGCGCAACAACATATTACAAAAAGGCTATAACTAAACAGCCCCAATACAAGGGGAGGGTAAATAAATAGTTCACATTATAAATAGAGGAAAGTTGAACCAAAAGTATCAACTTTCCTATATATATTCTAATCAGCAAAATGGCTCCCCTTTTATTGCTATCCCCACTATGCCGAATACCTGTGCTACTTCCGATTCGTATAAATAGCGTGTTTTCCTCTACATCGGCACATGTAGTTCTACAAGCTTGACCTTGCTACATTTCCAAACTGGTTCAGTTTGTGATTTATACTGTATAAGGTATCCTTTTTACATCGTGGGCATGTGTATTCCTTATGTGTATCATCCAACACGATTCCATCTGACAATGGGTATGGGAGGCATTATCTCTTCTAGGTCTTTGTGGCATCGACACTGTAGCCATTGATGACGTGTTTCCCTTGGTAACTCTTGGTTCCCTTGCTCCTGATACATCTTCCTTTGGTGATGATACATTTTCCGTGTATTTTGCATGTAGGGAATTCAGAACATCCATAAAACTCTCCAAACTTTCCCTTCCGTAGAGAGCAACTCCCCTGTTTTACACTTAGGACAAGATCGTCCTGTTTGTTGCGCCATGGAAGGGTTTCGATCGGTCCCGTTCTTTTGCCACCTGTCAACGACTTAGGCATAGCTGTCTTAGCTGTATTTCCTACCCTGTCGTTTTACTTCCTCAATCAGTTGTACAACGAATTTTGTTTGGTCTTCTAAAAACACATCAATCCGTCAATTCCTTCGCTCATTTTTGCTAAGTGCCTCTTCCCACCGTGCCGTCGCATCAGGGTACAGCAAGGAATCTGGCAACGCATCTACCAAGGTATAGGCAGACTCTGTAGGAATTAAAATTTTTCTTTTCCTTCTTCTTTAAGGAAAGGGTTCTTTTTATTATGGATTAAATCTTCAATAATCGTAGCCTGTGTCGCCTCTGTGCCGATACCGGATACATCTTTTTAATTGTTTTTAACTCTTCATCTTTTTACATATTTGTGAATTTCCTTCATTGCCTCGCACTAAAGGTTGCTGAAGTAAAAAGCGGCTTGGTGGCTTTGTTTTCCGTTGGTCCACCTTGCTATCCTTCGCTGTTACAGCATCCCCTTTACGTACAGCGGGCAATGACTTTTTCTTCATCCTCTTGATTTTTCTTCTGATTCTTCCGTGGATTTTACCTTTTTATATAATGCTTTTCCATCCCAAATCTATAACGACACGTCCCGTTGTGGTAAACAGTTCCTCTTGGTGCGTCACTTCGATACGAGTATGCTCATATACATGCTCTTGGTAAAATTGTGCTATATAGGCTTGCGCAATGAGGAAATAAATATTTTGCTCCCTTTTGATAAGGTATGCAGTGGGCAACGTACAGTGGTCGGAATAATGGCATGATGGGCCGTAACCTTACTATCATTCCAGGTCACGGCTTTTTAATAGCGTGGATTACTATCCTTTGCCCATGCAGCTAATTCCTTATGTCCCATGTTGACCAAAGTTGACAGGATTGCTTTTTCCATCTGAAAGTTGGTTCACTGGCAAAATATTCACAGTCTGAACGGGGATAGATGTATATTTCTTCTCATATAGTTTCTGTGCGATGTCCAACACTTCCTGTGGCGTATAGTTATATAGCTTACCCGCCACAATTTGTAGGTGATGATAAGGAGAAAAGGCAAATCTGTCGTCCTTCCTTTTTCTTTTTCTTTTTCCACTAAAGAATTGCACCTTCTGGGGATTGCATCAAACGGTCACGCAAGTCATTAAGAATAGTCTGATCCAGCATATGCCCATCAGGTCCAATCCTTGCTGCGTATCTTTCGGTTTCCAAGTGGCCCAAAAAGGCTCCCTTTTTCATGACCATATTGTACTTGCAACACGTAATATTCTACAGGCACAAAGTTTTGTAGCTCACGTTCTCCGTACCACCAGTGCCAAAGTTGGTGTTTTCACACGACCAATCGGAAAGGTCACTTTGTTTCCTAAATGCTGTTGCTCTAACGTATAGGCCTCGAGATAAATTCATCCCCATCAACCAATCCGCACGATGATCGCGCCAAGGCAGAATCTTTTTAAAGGTTGATATTTATTATCCTCCCAGATATGCTCTAAAGCTGTAACGCATAGATTTTTCATCTAACGCATTCAGTAGAATACGCTCTACTGGTTTAGTGTTACTAAATATCGAGCATTTCGTCTATCAACACCGTCCTCTATCTGGGTCACCGTGATTCACAATGGTCGTTGCTTTTTGATTAAACCACTAATAACCTTAAAACTGCTTAGCACTCGATGATTTAATTTTAATTTCCAAGAGGTGGGCAAAATTGGCAAGGATTCAAATCTCCAAAAATTTATATTTCTCATCATACCACCTGGCTCTACTTTGTTCTAGCATATGACCAAAGGCCCAAGTAATCACATCATCACCTTTGTACGATATACCCATCATGTCGCTTAGCATTCTGTGAATTGGGCAACACTTGGCTTAACTCTCGCCCTACGCTAGGGCTTTTTCCGCAATAAATAAACGCATATGCTCCTTTTCCTATCCATTACTGTTTACTACTCATGTATTACATTATTCTATAATAAATCTTCTCTACATTAACTTCATTATACTACGAATGCAGCCAAATAATTAAACAGACCTATTTCTTAACTTCCATTTAGAAAATTTAGACTCCATACTCAGATCATATAATACCGATAATGTCAGGAGCTCTCATTTTTAAACCACAATACTTTCTAACCTCATACTTCTCTCGCTATCTTTCATACTCCTTTAAAAATTTCCTATCAGTGCCACTTTTGCACAGAATTTTACAAACCTATGACTTATCTTATCTCATAACCATATCCGCCTTTTTCAATCTCAGTATCATATCCTATACAGGGAGGGTTCAAATAGTATATAATTTTTAAAGATATGAAAGTATATAACATACACATGTATTTATAGAGGTGAATTATGACATTTTTAGAAGAAGTAACTCGGCGCCGTACGTTCGCCATCATTTCTCACCCAGATGCGGGTAAAACAACATTGACGGAAAAAGCTTTTATTATACGGTGGGATGCTATCCACTATGTGGTCTGTTAAATCTAGAAAGACACAAAAATATGCCGTATCTGACTGGATGGAAATTGAAAAGCAACGTGGTATCTCTGCGACGAGTTCTGTCTTTGTAATTTGATTACGATGGTCATCGTGCGAACATCCTAGATACCCCCTGGTCACCAAGACTTCTCTGAAGATACCATACTGCACCTTAATGGCAGCAGATAGCGCTGTCATGTTGATCGGACGTAGCAAACAGGTGTGGGAAGCGCAGACGAAAAACTATTCGCCGTTTGTAAAGAACGTGGTATCTCCTATTTTTACCTTCGCTCAAACAAGATTGACCATTTCGGACGCAATCCATTTGACTTTGATGGAAGAAATTGAAAACCTCTCTTGGCATTCGTGCGGTCCCTATGAACTGGCCTGTGGGCATCAACGGCGAGTATCAAGGTATGACTGACCGAAACGAATACTGTAGAATTATTTGAAAAAGACGAATCCCATGGTCAGAAAGCTAGCTTTCCACCAAAGGCGATGGCACGACCCAGCATTCTCGTGAGCTATTAGGAGAAGAGAGCATCAATCCTTAATCGATGACATTGAACTTCTCGACGTAGCTGGTGATGCTTTTGATTTAGACAAAGTAAAAGCTGGCGAATTAACACTCATGTTCTTCGGTTCTGCGATGACAAACTTCGCGTGAAACCATTCCTGAAAAATTCTTGAGTTAGCTCCCAGTGCCAGCCCCACGTGTAGCCCGCTGAGGAAACGGTAGAACCCTACGTCTGAGGATTTCTCTGCCTTCGTCTTTTAAAGATCCAAGCCAAACATGAATCCGAAACCATCATGACCGTATTGTATTCATGCGCATTTGTCTCTGGTAAGTTTGAAAAAGGCATGAATGTACATCACCAACAATCTGGTAAAACCTTTACGCTTATCTCAACCACAGCAATTTTAGCCACAGAGCGGACCATCATTGATGAAGCTCTATCCAGGGACATCATTGGTGTCTTCGATGCAGGTACTATGGGTGTAGGTGATAGCTAGTGCATCCAATCACAAAGTGACATTCAGTGACTTCCCTGTGTTCCCTCCAGAATCGCTCAGTGTCACAAAAGATTCTATGAAACGGAAACAATTCCCTAAAAAGGTATGACCCACTAGCGCAAGAAGGGGCTGTACAAATCTTTTGAACCGCTCTACTCTATGGATTCTTTTCGTGGTAGGTGCTGTAGGTCTGTTTCAATTTGAAGTATTACAATATCGTTGAAACACGAATACGGCGTTGATCTTGTGAACAACTCTTACCACATGGCGGTAGCCTGTTGGATCGATGGTGAAGTAGATGTAAACAGCTTAAAAAGGCATGGACAATGCCATGATCGTAAAAGATAATCGTGGTCGTCTTGTCGTTCTAATCTCCCAATGAATGGCAAATGGGTTTGGGTGGTAGAGCTGCAAATCCAGATGTTACCTCTTACATACCCCTAAAAATAGAAGCATAAGTACTGAATACAACTAAAAATCAGTATTCCCTATCGATGTGGTCTGTTCTTATTTGTTCAAACCCCAGTAAGAAAAATATAGCGCCTAGTTGCGATACTCATCTTGTATCATCTAGGCGGTTTTAATTTGATCCATATAGTGATTATATATTATGTATTCTTCCTAGTTGTATCGTCATTTCAGTATCTGGAAATATTCCTAAAAACAACGGTTCCAAATCTGCTAATCCTTTTTAAATTCCATTCTAACAATTTATCATGAATACGCCACATAAAAAGGCATTTTCCCCATGGATAATGAAAGCGAACCCAAAAGTTTTGAAATGGTGTGTCATTGAAGAATACAGCTTGTCGTGGCAAATTAAATAGATTCTGTCCTGGCTCTACATTCCCTCGCTTGTACTGTAAAAGCCATACGATACCCACTTTCTTCTGCAATCCCTATCTATATCTTTATTGAAAACCCACCTGGATATGCAATGTAACGAACAGGATGCTTCATACGATCTTCTAACACCGCTTTTGAGCCAATCAATTCATCACGTGCTTGGTCTAGGACATACTTCAAGTCTTTATGATTCACCGTATGGCTTTTGGATATCGATTCCATTAGCTTGCATTTCTTTCAACTGTTCTACATTGACAAAGCGACTTTCACCAAATGCACTAGTAATCATAAACAAGGTAGCTTATATTGTATTCTTTTTAAAATAGGGAATGCGTACTTATAGTTATCAATATAGCCATCATCAAATGTAATGAGAACTGGTTTATCAGGTAATTCCGTTCCCTTTGTCATGTAATCATATAAATCTCATCCATAGTAATTGTATGATATCCCTCATCATGGAGATATTGCATTTGTTTCTTTAAACTCTTCTGGGGGAACCACCAAAGAATGACGTATACCTGTATCGATTCGATGATAATTTAAAAACTGGTACACCTACAGCTTTGTAATCCCAAGATCGCTGATACTGTATTCCTAAATATATACCGATGACCACAATTAGCCCCTAGTATACCTAAAATAATTCGTTTCACATTAACCCTCACGTGTCAGTAACTTTACTTAATGACATAAAAATTAAAAAGCGATGTAAATCTATCCTTATTATAGTACCACACTTCGCTAAACTTATCAGTTATTTTTTCATAAGTTTGACATATAGTAATAGAATTATTCATCATATTTCCTTTTATTATTATACTTTTTGCATTAATTTATGATCATTATAATATTGGTATGTATACATCATGCATTATTATCTATATGCCATTATCTACTTATTTGTCTACATTCTATAGAATTTATACTGTCATTGTTTACAATTAATCTATTTTCTATTGTATTTACCATCTCATGAAAAGAGAGCGCATACAAAGCACTATAGTGCCAAAAATCACTAAGTGACGAACACCTCTATTTCATGCTATGATAAAGACATAAGTTTTATCTAATGTGCTTTATTCCAAAGGGGTTGTACTATGAAAGGTCTTATCGACTTGAGTCTCAGTCAATGGAAATCCGGACATTAAAACTGTCCATGATTCAAACGGTGGCACTAGCTAGTTGTTACATTGTATTTAGGGGAATTTATCAAAAACATTCTCCAGTTTTTACAGCGCGTGAGCATGCCTCGCACCAGCCGTAGGTGGTTTACCATTTGCATTCTTAGTGCATTCTTATCTATTATAAAATTGTAAACATTACCTTCGATGGTGCTTGCAATCATTCTTAATGTTAGCTTTCTTTTACCACTCATCGGTCTTATGGCAAGTCTAAACGTACTAGGTGGTCGTCATTATCTTCTTCTGGATTGTGTGTGACTATCTGGATTGTCTTCCAAAATGGCGTTGGCATCTTAATTGCGTGAAAAGCAATGGGTATTGAGTCAATCTTTGGTATTGGTGGCTGGTTCCGTTTCTATGATGGGCGGTCTTGGTACTAGCAAAAGTGCTTCGGTCCTCACTTGAAGCATTAACAGGCATCCCTCGGCGTGGCTCTGCCGCTATCGCAGCCGCTACCTCGCATGGTGGCTGGTACATTATTAGTGCTCCTGTAGTGACCGCATTATCAAAATGCACAATGTCCCTACCCCAGCAGATCATCCTGAATTATTAGAAGCTGACGGCATTGATATTAATGAACTCCGACTAGTGAAAGTAAATTATCTTGACTTACATTCCTTGATGCATGTCATTGCTGGTTGGTACTTCTCTTGGTCTCGGGCACATTTCAGAGTGCCCTTCTATCTTCCGTATTTGGTCCATTACCAGCTTACATCGAGCAATGATCGTCGGTGCAGTATGTATCCGAAATTATGCTGACTTCACTGGTCAGATTACAATCAACAGTGCTGCTGGATGCTGTTTCTAATGCTTTCTTGAGCATCTTTCGTTACAATGGCAATCAACAGCTTGAAATTAGCACAATTAGTTGATTTCAGCATTACCTTTTCATGCAAATTTTTAGCAGCACAAATGGTGTTGATTACTATCTTTGCATACTTGATCTCATCTGGTTGTTCAAACGCACCATACGATTCCGTTATGTTAGGTGCTGGTGCTATTGGTTTCGGATTAGGTGCTACACCAAATGCTTTGGTAAACATGTTGTCCTTGGCTTCTAAATACGGCTCATCTCCAAAAGCATGGTTAGTCGTATCCTTAGTAGGTGCCTTCCTCATCGACTTTACTAACGCATTCTTAATCACATTTATGGCAAAAATTGATTTAATTCCCACATATATATCTAAACGAAAAGGACTTCACAACCTCTGTTGTGGAACTTTTAATATTGTACTTGTATTCTTTTTGCTCCAATTCATACCAAGTATCTGCTGATGAGAGCAAATTCATCTAATGTAAATGTCCTCCACGACGCATCCATCAATATTAGCTTTTTGCCAAAAATAGCTTCATAGCTTCTTTGCTCAGTCCAGTGGTCTTCATTGTATTGCTGAACGTCTTACGCCGTTGTGCAAAAACCCGCTTTCACAGCACGGAAGAAATACGCTTCACTATGGACTCTCACAGGTGGTTCACTGCGCAATGGACAACAAATCACGGCACTAGTCACCCTCAGGAGCCGGTAAAAACGCCTTAGGTGGCACATCCATGACAATATATGGGTTCGTGTAATATTGCACCGCTACTGATAAAGCGCCATACATTTTTGTACCGGCTTAGCAATCATACGCTCTGCCACTTCTTGCACCATTACCACTAATCGTTCAATAGGTAATCTTAGATTCCAGCAAAAGACATAATAATTGGTGCGTAACATAGTATGGTAAGTTCGCTACTACCTTGAACGGTTTGATAATCCATCAATTCTGGGATATTGACTTTTAAAACATCCCCATGAATGATGCGACATTATCGTATGCCTCCAAGGTCGTGTCTAAGACCTCTAACAAAATGTCTCATCTAGCTCTACAGAGGTAACGTTAGCCCCACTTTGTGCTAAACCTTGCGTTAAGGTACCAATCCTAGGACCTACTCTAACACTGCATCGCTACTTCTAATTCCGCAGCCTGCAGCAATCTTATCCACCACAGTGCGCTTAATCAAAAATTTTTGCCCCACTTTACTCATTTGAATGCCAAACCGTTTACATATATAATGTACAACCTCTGGACTTGCAATGACTGATTCTATCATGTATTCTCCTACTGTATTTCTCTGAAAGTGCCTCAAAAATGCTTCACGGCTGATACCGTAATGATTTAATCGATACAAAAACCGCTTCCCATTCCACAACCTATACCCAGCTTAGCACCAATACGAGCCCCTCATAGCAGCACTACTAGGACCCCACTCAAATCATGCTGTACTAAAATCTTGCATCGTAAACAACTCCCTGAAGATTCCATAGATTCTATGTGAAGCACTTCTAAGGCCTCTACGGATGGATTCAGGACTTGCCTCGCTCAATCCCAATATCATCATTGGCATAGGCTTCTTCACGTGGTACAAAGGCATGCTGAGCTGCAAAGGGAATCGCTTCGTCAAAAACGACGAATCCGTTCACCTCAAGCATAATCTCGGTCCGTCAGAATAATGATACCCTCTTCATAGGCATCCTTAATCCGACTGAGCACAGGCTTACGCAAATTAAAACCCTTCCGTAGCAATACACTCCACCTCTAAGCGCTTGTTGCACCTGTTGAATATCTCGATTTTCCTCAACCACCAAGACCTGTTTTAACATAAGTTCCTCCACAATATAATATTCTATTATTATACCATAGCATCGAAACCTATGGCATGCTCTAACAAATCATACTACACCTCAACAACAAACCACACACAGCCCAAAATTGCCAAATAACGTTTCCTCCTGAGACGAACGTCAATTAGACGTAGTAGTCTATGGCGTTCCTCACCACCAAATTTTTAAACTATAGAAGAACACGATACGTTACTCTACATAGATACTTCTGCAACACAACCATTAAGTATACCCCTGAAAAATATAGTTATAAACGGAGTGTCTTGCAGACCTTTATCTATAAATCTATATTTCAAAAGACCGCAATATACCTCCGAAGAAACATTATGAAATACTGTTTCTGAGGGGTGTATTATGGTCTCATCCTTTATCTCATTTATCCACAAACTGTCACAAGACAGAATATCGTTGTGCATAATTCATTCTATAGTGTTGTTTTGCGAAGAAGTATGCCGTGCTTCTTTCATCAATATAAAAGTTAAAAATAAAACGCCACAGATACATAGCTAAGAAGAAAGTTGATATACACATCTACTGTGCGTCGTCCAAATTGCATGGCAGATCCATAGTCTTCTAACACTCACATCAATACGATTTCAACAATGTCTCCACCTCAGTCGGCAGCAATGGCCCTCACCATATCCAGTATATATACTCGTGTTCCTATGGAATCACATTAGGATCTCACAGCTACTACTCCATGACGAGCACGAATGCCTCGTGGCTGTACTACCATCTCCACCACCATCTGTTGGCAAGTATGCTGTAGCTTCCATGGTAATAACTTCTCTCACACGATCATAAGAACGTGAGACTTCTACTTCGAGTACCAACTTGAACCACTTTTGTCGCATTGGAGTAATCCTTTACGTTGTCAAAATTCTGTACTCATCACATCGCCTTGCTTATAGTAGAATTTCTTCTTCCACCTCATCAAGTCCTACTGTACCTTCTTGTAAAACTTTTTCTTCACCTTTTTGGTAAAAGTATCTACTCGTTCATATTGTACCACCACTGGCACTTCACTGTCTCGTGTTTCTATCTTCGCAGTTTGGAAATCCATGATTCCACATAAAGCTCTGAGACTGTAACAAAGACTAATAGTAACAGTGTGAGCATAAGCACCGCTTTTTTGCTTTTTCTGTATTAATTGATTTGTCATCTATTACCTCCATGGTTGGCATTCTACCATAGATGGATAGATAAAGTCAAACATACGGCCCAAAACGCCTATTAAAGCCATTTTTAGTATATTATTTATTTAAAAATGAATTCTCTTCATTTTTAGTCCACTGTATAAAAGACATTTCATCTTGATTAATTCAGCTATTAATTATACCAAATATTCTCATTTTTGATAATTACTGAATTATCTATAGTTTTAACATATAATAGACTCTTAACTGACACCCATCAGAAAGTATGTGTATAACTATATCCATAAGCATCATATAGCATCACAATCTATGATTAGGTTGTATATATTGCTATTTTAAATAGCCCTGTTCTATTGATAATGCAAAATTGATATGATACGCATTTTAGTAATACCCCCATTCCTAAAAATCATAATTTGTCCATAGTAGATTTATTAGCCATACAATTTCACGAATCGTGTTATTTACAGCCAATTTCATCAATTATATCTTATTTTACTGCATCATGGGACTATTTATTCACTGCATTTTTCACGCATATAGACATCCTTTGAGTACCTTTCATAATCTTTTAAAAACATGGTATATACTATATCAATATGCTGCAGCATTTCCAGTCCTATGCCACTTAGCATGATCAGTACTGTCAAACTCTAAAATTGGCTCCCCACACGCCTAATGCGGCTATAGTCCTTCTATCGTCTCCATATCCTTAGATTCAGAAATGAAAGTTGAGCGCATACTCATCTTCTTTTAGCAATGACCTTACGATAAGAACCATCAGCTCGCATGACATGAGCTTTTTGATTATCCGCCAAGTAAACTTCTAAATGTGTTGCAATTCTTTCTGTAAAGCTATATCTTCTACAGGAACCATTAATTCCACCTCGATCGATGTCAAATTCCGTGGCATCCAATCAGCACTAGAAATATAATAGGGACCTCGCTATAGATTCTAAAATATAAAATACTGATGATGTTCTAAGAATCGCCCCACAATGGATCGCACAGTAATATTGTCACTAACCCCCTCAATCCCCGTCTATGTACATATATACCACGAACGATGAGATCAATCTCGACTTTACAAGAAGCTTCGCATAACTTAGCAATGATTCCTTTATCTAGTAAAGAGTTCATCTTGCAATGATATGCCTGCTCTACCTTGTTCTTACAGCACGTATTTCCCCTCAATCAAATCCATTAAAGACGATCGTCAAAGTCAATGGAGCTACAATAAGATGTCAGCTACTGCTGTGATTCCGCATATCCAGAGATGGTATTAAAGAATAGGGAACTATCATCTGCATAGGACTCTCGACAGGTCAATAAGCCGCAATCTGTATAATATTTGCAGTCTTTCCATTATAATTGCCTGTAGCAAAATGTGCATATATCGGCGTAGTACATCGCCTTCTTTTCACGGACCACCATGAGTAATTTTGGAATGCGTCTTAAGCCCTCTTGAGCCATCATAAATAACATGACAGCCTCGCTTTTTCTATCGCCGTGCCACGATAATATTATTTTTCTTCATCAAAACGGGCTTTCTCATCAACACGGTAACTTGTTTGCCCAGTTCTGCTAAGCTTTCACCAACGCTGCTACGATAGGAGAATCCCCACTGACACGATACAAAGTATTTGCTTGATAGCCAATACATCAGGGTCTACAGCTGCTCTAGCTACAAACTCTTCCACCACGGAAAAAGAATCAAATGGATGGTGCAAGAGTCTATCTTTTCACGGATATAATCAAAGATAGCTGAAGTCCCTCGCTCCGTTACGCACAGGAAGTTCTCGTCGCGTAAAAGCAGGATATCGCAAATGGTCGTAGCCAGTAAATTACAAAACTCGCCAAAGGAGGCTACGTCTAAGATCCCTTCTGCCATATAAACGGCCTCTGCCCGCAATCCTTGCAAAACAAATTCCAATAACGTGGATCGTAATGCTCACATACTTCCACATGTACCACTTCTCACCACGACGACGCCGGACGAAGAGATTTTTCAATCTCCGCAGTAAATCCTGCTGCTTCTTCGATGTCTCAACCGCATCACGTGTGACACGGAAGGTGGTAAAGGAACTCGACATGATGACCCACAAAGAAATCTTCACAATAATAGGTTGATGACATCTTCAACATAACGAAGTGACGATGCATCATTCGGTACTTCAATAATTCGATTCAATACAGAGGAATTGGCAAAATAGCTCATCTCTCGATCTTTATCATGGACAGGCGGAAATCTTCAACACCGAGTTTGCGCTCATCACCAAGAATGGAAAGGGATGGCTCTCGCATCCACAGCTAGTGTGCGGTGCAACGACGGAAAAGATATGCGTACGATGTCATTAGTATAACCAGTCGTAATTCACTCTCTCTTTCAAATCTTTAACCTCCTGATAAAGTGCGTAAACCTTCTTTTTGTAATCGTTTTAGAATGATCGTGACAGTATTATTGTACAGGAATACTAATGTAGCCTCACTGATGGCTTTTTAATTGTGCTTTTGGCATCCATATGGGCGGCATCGTATTTAGTAGTACCGTCACTCTGCTCTTGATGAGACGCAGTCCAGATACGCGAATCATAAAAATTCATCTAGGGTTAGAGCTGCCAATGGTCAGAAATCAGTAGTCCCATGAGTGGATTCACTTTCTGTCGATAGATTCTTGCAAGCACCTCGTTGCTGAACTTCAGCCAAGACACTCACGATTAAATACTAACTTTTGGATTATCGCAGCTCCTTTCTATAGTATCACTCCCAACGAACTCGTTGCAATGTATCACTAGTCCACGTTTAAATTCTTCTCTACACCGCTTTCTTGACTCTTTCGACAGCCATCTCCACCAGAGTAGTCATGGCTCAATTCCTCTCACCCCAACATGCGTATCTCAGCCTGTTTATCTGTAATATACGGTTTGAAAGGAACGTAAGGGTACGTTCCATGACTTTCTTCTGCTAGCTTCTGCTAAGGCTATGGAGAGGACAATTTTTGTATCATCTCTCGATCCTTTCCAGTACGGAGATACGGAGATCGCTGCATAAACTGTAGTCGTCCGCTCTCATGGGAATAGGATGCAATAAAAAGCACTGAGTAATTGTTCTCGATGAGATAATCCAGAGGTTGCTATAACAATATATGCACTATGTCTTGTATGGCTGTAATAGTTAGATCTTTGCTTTCCTAAATCATGGAGCAAAGAAGCGACTCAAAGATTAATTTTAGCGCTCTCCCTCAGGCATTAGTTCTTTCCATTGTTTATAAATCGTGCCAGTTTCTGCAATATATAAGGAATGGTCCACATCGTGAGGTGTAAAAGAACGCATATCATTTCAAAGTAGAGTGGGTCACAATATCATCTACAACGCCATGAAGACATGGTAGCCCATACTTCCTGCTGAATAGTTGGCCCCATAATACTGATAGCCCTTCCCGCAAGCCACAACTGCTGACAATCATGGACGATGCCTTTTGGTATACTTATCAATCTCCATATGATAATGGCCATACTCAAGCAATGAATATCGCCCGTTCCGCAGATAACTCGAAATCTTTTTCCGTGCTCCTCCCACGGTGTTTCTTTTCACCCGATGAAACAAAGCTCCATAGTCGCTACCTTTGTAACTGTGCAATTTAGGGATGATAATTTTTCTCCCGTTGGTCCATTTTGGCAATATTTCGGGCTGTCCCTCGATCCAATAAAGGTACTTGTATGTTTCAACCAACTTTCACGATGCAATAAATCTTGGATATAACGTACCATAGCTTCGTATTCGGTACTTGTAAACTCATGGCCCGATTTAAATTGTCCGTCATCACAAGAGCTCAAAGGAAAAGGCTAATAGGATAATTGTCGATTTTCAATCTAAGTTAATTTCTATACTAGCTCCACCAAGGTCGGAACACGATAAACCACTCACTCTATGGTATTGACAACACCTATCCTGGCATGCCCTTCCTCTCCACCAATGGCACGTAAAGGAATCCTCGTTTCTGCATATACACGACGAATAAAGTTACTACCATTTGTGGCCAATCGCACAGCCGCCGTGGCAATTACCTTGAGATCTCTTGTGTAACACCCATAGCCTCTGCCATATGGGACAAGGCTGTTTCAACGTTTTAATGTCTGTTCCATATGTGTTTGTCAACAGATCGGGTGGGTCCTATCATGCGCTCATCGCGAGGCTAGAATGGATTCCTTCTGCTGAGTAACACCATGAGCGATAGCTGCCGCTGACTCTGCAACTCCCTGGAAACTGACAAACCGCACTGAGTCTTGATCCTCAACTATTACACGCCACCGTGTCTCACAGGTCTCTCTGTGCATCATTGCAGAAAGGCAAGCATACCTGCAGTACTGTGCCACGCAGCACTTCTCAGTCTCCATACTACTCACACCAAAACAATCGCCCACTCATCTTCTAAGTGCCAATAGCAGTGAAGTTCCTTCCACATCCACGCCACGCAATCGAGCACCCTCGAGCCTGTCAAACTGTGCTCTTGACGCATTGCGACGCTCTACGGAGGTAGCACGATCAGGGGAACTCGTTCTGACTGAGTCAAACTGATCCAAATGGAACATGTGTCTGCCACTCTTTTAGATTCGTAGATTTGGGAATACGGGGTCCGCAAAGGAAATGCAATACAGCTCATTTTAGTAAATTCTTCGCCATTTCACACTGGTGGAGAAACAATGGAAGACCCCATAATTGCCTTTTCCCATGTTCTTACTAACATATCTCGAATAGCACCCGTGCGCATCACGATCGTGGATAATAATCGGTAAATCCACTTCCTCGCAATGGCTAATTGACGCTTGAAGATCTCTGTGTGCACATCTCGATCGGAAAAATCATAGTAATAGTCTAAACCGATTTTCACCAATGGCTTTTCACCTTTGGATGGGATGCCACTTTGTTTAGAACCATGTATAGTCTCTTCGGTGGCATCTTTGGACTCATGTGATGCACGCCTACCGCTGCATAGACACGGTCATACTGTTCACAAAGCAATGGCAGACTCCTGTTTTGCGGTCTACTGCTGGAGCACATAATGTATTCTACACCTTGGTCAAACAGTCTTGAATCATCTGATCTCGATCTTTATCAAATCGTTCATCGTTGATATGCATGTGTATCAAACAATCGCATTATCTCACCCACACTTCCTGGAGTTAAGATTCAATATTTCGTTACTCTAATTGATCATCTCTATTAGAGGCCGATAAAATCATACCTTTCGACATATGACCCATGATCGGTGCTAAATTTTGGCCAAATAAATCACTTTTTACCCAATTAAGTCTTCTGGTTTATAGAATTGAGAGATACCACTCACTATCGTACGTGTTTCAATGCCAAATCTAAAGTAGCAACAACAATTTTAGATGACGCTTCGTCGCAAGTCACTCTCTGCTACCCGTAAATCTCACTTTTGCAAAATCATCGTATTCGATGGCCTCTTTGATCGGTGTATATTGCTTGTATTCGAGCGCTTCCTCAGTGCTTTCTTCTGCAGCTTTCTGGCACAACTTCTGCACCTATTTCAGGAATTTCAAAACGTGGGTAGATTGGATCTCCTTTTCACTCACTTTTGTACTGTTTGAAGTGGCCCCAAACAGTGTACATCATCTAGCATGGCTCAGTGCAAACCCTTGTAAACCAAGTTGTTCCCAAATCCTTTAGGAGCCCCTGTTGGGATCACTTCGGATCCACTCAGACAGCGATATGACGTATGCGCGATTCTGCTCAAAATGATACATGACAGCTTCTAAGCGCTCTGCATCGCCTCTTCGTTAGCACTTTTGCGACAGCACCCAAGGCATCGTTTCATCGATGTATTTATCTTCCGTACGACCAATGAAAGCCCACACAGCTTTGAGGCTTTACAAACAGTGCTATCTTCCATCACTGTTCGTAGTCTTTTCAACTGTTTGCTCTAGCTAACGAGCACCAGGTCTTGTCCACATCTTCTGTTGGCGTTCACGTTTTGTAATGATACCACCCGAGGATATTTTTCAATCATCGCCACGCACGATTCAACAACGTTGCCGCGTCATTGGACAAAGTCTGCATTGATTTTCGCACGAATAGTTAGGCAAGCTTTCGAAATGATCACCGTCATTTCCCTCAAATGCACTCTATTTACCAAGAAATAGCGCAATGCATCAGAACCGTAGGTGTCAATCAATGGAATTGGGTCGATCACATTGCCTAAGGATTTACTTCATTTTCTGTGCCATCCAGCACTACAAGCCAGCCGTAGACCATATCACTCTCGGCAACGCAAGTCAAGCTCATGAGTCATAATCTGCAACATGATGGTATGGAAACGAACAATTTCTTCCCCACCAAACGCAAACTATGTGCCAGCACGTTTCAAATAAATCACTGTTTTCATCCACGGTTTATGCAGAAATATAGTTAATCAACGCATCAAACCATACGTACATACAATGCTTTTGTCATCAAATGGTACGAATGCTTCCCAGTTAAAGCTAGTACGAGATACCGCCAACCTTCTAGGCTCTTGTTTTGATCTGAATTGAACTCATCTCATTGCGACGTGATTCTGTTGAATGAAAATCTGGATTCTTCAATGAAATTTGGAACCATTGATCAGCGTATTTGTCTCATGCGGAAGAAATCACTTTCTCTTTGGTACCACTCTCACGGGACGATCGCAGTCAGACATGTTTTTCTGGACCCCAATTCTAGAGTCTTACCAGAATGTTTCGCATGCACGCAGTGTAAACCTCTTTCGTGATGAGGATTTGTAAATATCTCCATTGTCGCATGCTTCTTTTGAAACAAATGCTGGCACTATTTGATGTGTCTTTCTATCTAGTAGTTCTTAATGTAAACCATCATGGAGATGTTCAATTTTTCCCACAAATGTTTGAAATCCGTCTACGATTTGTGTCGTGTATTCTAAAGCGAGTAATGCCCATCGATTCCGCCACATGTTGGATTTTCTGTCGTGCTCATCAGGACCCTGTTAAGATCGCAATATCGTAGCCAGCTCTACGTTTGAAACGAGCAATTGTATTACTATCAGTAATGATCGTACAGTATGTATGTACTAATATGTAATTTCGCGACTTGATAATAAATTGGTGTCGTAATATACTACGGTTTCTTAGTCATCTGTTCTCTCCTTACTATACCATTCAATTTCATTATATATAATCGCGCCGTGAAAGCGCCACTGTTCTAGCAATTTGACGTAGTGCAGCTCTGGGCATGCTCCTCTCGATTGGCACAGCGCAATGTCGCTCTTTGTGGCAGAAAGTACGACTTCCTCCACCTCTGTTTCATCTGTCACTGCTCTCCTGACTGCTACCAAGAGGACAAACCCACCTTTTTCTACGATCTGGCTGAAAATCATTTCCGTAACGCCAGCAAGGTGGTCTCGTGTGAAAGTTTCAAACTTTTCGTCAGTTCACGCCCTACCGCATTAGGGCGGCTCCCAGCTTCTCATATAGTCTTTCTTGACTGTTTCTTCTATACGGTGGGTGCTTCACAGAAAATCAGGGTCCTTCATAGGTAGCTATGCGGGATACACGCTTGCATCTCTGCTTGTGCTCGGCAAAACCCGATGAAGTGAAACCCTTCAGGCTCCGCCCCGATGCACAAGCGTCGTTGTTTCTCCGCGATTCGCACTCTGGTACCTGCGAGCTGGTGGGTATGCCTGCCTCGATGCCTCTTGTCACCAAATCTCTCGCTAGGATCTGTAGCTCAGCAGGCGTATCCCCGCATCACCGACCAAAGCGATGGACTGACCATCCAACAAACGCTGGATGAGGTCTGCCCCTTCTCCGTTTTATTGTGCCTCATGATAGGAAATCACAGGCTCTAGCATATATTAAAATGTTGTATTTAATACCCCCATGACGCGTATCTTCCGCTGCTACCACATCTACTTTGTAATGTACGCACAGCCCGATAGGCTCATGTCTGCTAAGTTCTCAATGGGTGTGAATTAAAACATAATGTCCCTTTATGACTACTCATAATATGCTTGTACCCTCATCTGAATAGAACCATCCACATCGTAAATATACAAGGTGGTTCCCACCATCATAGCCTGTTTTCCACCATATTTAATTCTAATGCTACTAACTTGCTCACTTTATCTTGGTTACCATGAACAAAGCGCATCTGTTTTACCCCTAAAATTGAGTCTGCTGTTCTATACATCAGTAAGTGATTCTAACTGTGATGTATAAACTCATCCAAGGTGCTACCAAATTTTGATACTGTTGAGCTTGTAACATCTATCTTTCATAGAGTGTTGTTGTTCATGTACACACGCTATACCTTTCTTTTGTGATAGAAGTCCATCTATTGATTCAAAATAGGGGGATTCATGTAGATACCATCAAAGACCATCATAGACTGGTCTTGCTAAGCATCGGTCATGTAATCTAGGTCCACCATAGATACAGCATCACAATATCATTATGAATCACACTTTTCGAGCTAACTCAATCACAGAGGAATTGAGCAATCTACCTCACCACATGGATTTAGCTCCATCGATGGTACAGTCACATGAGGAATCACCCGTGCCTGCACCCAACTTTCTAAATAGTTCTTGTTGATTTCTGCTCTCCAAAATGAGGAGCAAATAGTATCATTAGAAAACTTAAACCTCTTTTCGTCTTGAAACAACTGAAACCCACTTAGTACAATTCTGTGATTGTATATTACTCTTCATCCGGCAATGCCACTTGACCAATGTAAGTCGATAGTCCGTCCCGCTTCAATTGTACTTTTACTGTCTTTTTCATGTATTGATTTTTCAAACTCTTTCCCTAAACCCTTCATCGGTGACTACTTTTACGATACCGGTGGTTTCAAGCACAGGAGCTTGTTGTTTTACTTTTATGAATACAAGTCTCCTCTTTTAGGTAGGAGTCATTTTCATAGTTCAAACAACACATCAAAGCGACCACAAATGCCAGAAATTTTTGTTGGATTTAAGCTCAAAGTTTGGATCTTTCGCCATGCGAATAGATACAGACGCAAAATCGCCTCAAGAAATTAGTACAAACATAATGGACGTCCACAAGCACCAATTCCATTTAATACTTTTCGTTTCATCACGCACACCAACTCATGCAATTCAATGTGCGTACGGAATACATTGGCCAAATTTTTACTAATTCCCGGAAGTCAATTGACCTTCAGCAGTAAAGAAAATACTATTTTGATTCATATCAAAATGTATTCCATATTGATTAATTTACATGGCAATCCACGATAAGCGATTTTTCTGTCCAATCTCAAACAAAGCTTTTTCTTCTGCCTCTCATCTCACTTGTTTAAAATCTTTTGGCGTGCTACGCGTCACTTCTCTCAACGGTTGCACCACTATCTTTCGATACTTTCCGTGGTCCAACTACGACTTCCCCAAATTCCCGAAAACCACGAGAGGTTTCTACTATGACCCCATCTCCTGTCGTAAGGGTTACAAACCCCAGGCTAAAGTAGTAGATTTTGCCAGCTAAAAGCGTACCCTCACTATAGTAACCACTATATATCCTCCTTCTACAGCCTCCCTTAAGGCTAATATAACTCCATCTATAACAAGGCCTACAGCGCACATGATGGGCGCAGCGCCTGTTCTGCTTCTAATGTAATGGCACACTCGTTGCAAAGATTTTTGATGACCATCGTGGTAAAATCATTTGCATGCGTAATTGATATTCATAATATCATCTTTTCACTCTCTGTACCATATCGCAAGGCTAACATATCTCTTGCTAACACACGTAACCAGCTCAATATATCGAGTACCACTTCTTTTGAAAGTCCCTCAAAGGATGAGAGCTAAGGTAGTAAAAATGACTTTTCTACTACACATTCTAGTACTTCCATAGCCTTTTTCTAAACTTTCAATACCACCAGCCTGCGCTCCACTGACGAGCTAATGTTGGTTGCCGAGCACTTCGTACAGCCTCTGTCGAATATCTCCTGTATACCCTTCTTTCAGTTAAGGCTATGCACCATTCCTCTTCTGGCACTGGTTGCATACCAATGAGCATACATCGTGACACGATGGTGGGTAGTACATTGTCGATATTGGTAGTGACAATGATAAAAATGCATATTTCGTGGTGGTTCTTCAATCGTTTTCACATCGCATTCGCTAAGACAGTATTGGCCGTCTGAAAGCCTTCTACGATATCACCTCGCGGTGTATCACTAGATACATTGATATACTTTTCTAATAAGGTATACCATTGTTTCACACTGAGCTGTGTTTTCATAGGGGCGAATCCAAAAGCTTTGACCCTTGATCGATATAGATTGGCAATCCTTTATCTTTGACTGCACTCTCGCTTTCTGGCAGACTCAATGCGTCGTTGCTCTATATGGATAAAAAGTTCGTCCTTCATCAGGGAGAAAAATCGGCGACCCACCAATAGGGGACCCAATGGCGATGCAGCCGGATACGACTCTAAACCCGTTTCTCCGTAGAGCAGTAAGCTATGGGGTCAAAGCAGAATCTCGGATTAATGTAGTAATTTGTCTCTTTCACTTGATCGTTGACCAAGTACAGTTTCAAAAATGACATACATCCTCCTTTTACCTCCTAGACTACCCCTTTATACAGTGTTATGGCATAAATACACGACTAAAAGAAACACCCTCATGGTTTCGCAAAATGTTGCACTCCATGTGGTGTTTCTATATCTCTTTTTGAACATGTATCGTACCATAACCAGATCTATCCATGCATACTATATAGGCACATTCCATTAGCTAGACGACTACATATATATTGTTTTGCAATACCGTACACTTCCTCATGAATGTCATCAATGGTGCAGCTGATTGCTTTTTATTCTCGCAGTGCACTTTACGGTGCCAATCATAGGTATTCACCAACATAGTCATAAGCATCATGAACCGCCGTCAAGTGAGGCATCCTGTTCATGTATATCTGCCAGTATTGCCACCTGTTTTTACCTGTGCGTTCTGCTAACAAGGCTTTGGACAAAAGATAGAGGCATATCTAGTCAAAATCACTACATCAGGTCTTGGTAGCCCATATACGTCGTACTCTAATTGGTCAAGCCATTGTAAAAACGTATTTTCGTTCTTCTTTTATCAGTGTACTTTAATCATTTGATGCACCATATTCGATGTAGTATACGCGATCGGCAATAATGATGCCACCTTCTTCGTAAAAAGCGTTGCCAATCTTGGCGATAGGACGCAAATCGGTCTATGCGCATGAACGTACTATGCTAGCCATAGGCATTCACTGGGTTCGCCTCTTTTCCAAAGTCTCCTCGCAAAGTACATTTTAATTGGTTCTGCTGCTGGACTATCGTAATTAGGAAAACTTACTGACCGTACTGGGTATCCTTCTGCTTTTAGTCGTTCCAATAATTTTGCCGTCTGCGTGGCCTTACCACTGCCGTCGCCGCCTTCACAATAATTAATTGTCCATATGAATCTCCTTATGATATCGCAATTCTTCTCGTATACTCTATCAATCAATACTGCACTCTACTCTCTCTATCTTTTACACACGGATTGTCTGCAACTGGCGATCCCAGCACCATTCAGTACAGTACCATCAGATTGTTTCTGTTTCATATATGCCAATACTTCTTCCGTTATAGTCTCACCTACACCTAGACAAGGAATTCCGGTGGATAATACGTTATAGTTTCCCACTAATTCGCCCTGGGGCTTGTGGTAAAGGGATTTCTTCCATCTCTGTGATAAAATGCTGCCGTGGTGAAAGTGCCACGATTGGTGTGGGTAATGTTTCTACTGTACTTGCGTCAAAATCAATAGAGTTAGTATTACCTTCAATCCTGTGTCTATATGAATCCGAAATATCCCGTGACTGCATCTAGGACCTGTTGTATAGATGTGTCCGTATCACCTATGGTAATCAATAACAAGACATGGTAGGCTTTCATGAGTTCCACTTCAATATGACGGGCTCGCAACTCTCGTTCTAACTCCTGTGCTGTCAGTCCAAGATGCTTTGCATCGATAATAATCTTTAGTTTCATCTAAACTGAAAGCACCTTCTATATCCTCAGACACAGGAGAAGCAATACCTGGAATCTCATTCAGAGCCCTTCGATAAGTACGAGCTAACTCAATGTATCTTTCCATGAGAGTTGTCCCTCTGTAGCCATTGATGGCGCGCCATATCCAAAGATGCTAAGAAAATATAGTTTCGGACTAGTGCTCATCAAGATTTGTTGTAATCGTTGAATACGGTCTACATCAATACGAGAACCCTTGTCCATGGAGCATCGAGGTTTTGCGTTAAGGAGCCTAATAACTTATGTGTACTTTGAGCGACTAAAGTCTGCGCCACTTGCTAAAGCTAGGCACTAGGCATTCCTAAAGATGGACAAGATGTGGTCCATGGCCTCATCCACTAGACTAGCATATGTCTTTCATGAGCTACCTCTACAATTCCTTTTACATCTATGCACCGACACCATAATAATTAGGATGTACTAGCAATGATAGCCTTTGCCTCTGGATGTGCATCCATCGTAGCGATGGCCTCCTGCGCTGTGACCCCTACTGGTATGCCCATCGTTGATGGAAAAGTGCCCTTTCATATAGATTGGTTTAGCTCCACTTAATACTAAAGCTGTTATGAACAGAGCAGTGAGCCTCTCTAGGAATGATGATCGATTCTCCTTCTTTCACTGCACTCATAATCATCATTTGAATCGCACCAGATGTTCCATTAATGGAAAACCATGTATGATCGGCTCCAAAGGCCAGTGCTGCCAGTTGTTGTGCTTCGAGTAATTCACGCTCTGGCTCGTGATAATCATCGATGGCATACATCACTCCCAAAATCATAGGGCAAAGCCTGGTCCCATCCACTCTGTGAGTAACATGGGCGCTCCCATCCAATTTTATGTCCATGGCGTATGAAATGGAATCATATGTTGTTCTTTATATTGTTCTAAAGACTCCACAAAAGGAAGTCTGTATTGATTTATATTTTTGTTTCATATATTTATTATTGAATCTTTCACAATATCATTAAGCACCTAATTATAAATACTCTCTCTAGTATTCTACCCTTACTCTGTACATCCATTCAAGCAATTCTATCACGACTAGCATATATCCCTATATTCTGTTCATACTGTGTATCGTTGTAAATATACCTTCTACCTTTCATTGGCATACTGCATCATAGTTCAAAATAATAAAAACTGCTACAGTTTGTAATTTCTTACAAACTGTAACAGTTTTTAATTATTACTATATTCCGCAACGTATTGGGAACCCGCTTTTACGTAGTGTTCCATTGTGTTGCCACATGGTGTAAATCTTGACCAGTCAAAGCATTGATGTCTTGACCGCCCGTTGCACTATTGATAATTTGTGAAATTTCGTAACCACTATATCCTAGCACAGACAAGCGGTTGGATAAACTTTTAATTAAGCTCATTGCTAACCTCCATTTGTGTAGTAATTATTTGAATTCATTTCCAAACATTGGATCCTTCCGTGGTCGGGTTTAACCACCATAGCCAATAGTCCGTCATACGAATGTATACAATAAGCATCCATTTCGCATACATTCTTATACTAGCATCAGCCTATATTGCTATGTTAGTTAATCATTATAACGATATTTTTCGATATTGTCAAGTAAGTTCTATAGAATCTATCGACCCCACAAAGGAGTCGATTTTTCCATACTAACTTGTAATCAAAAGCGCTTAGCTAATTAAACTCAGTAGTATTAAGAACGTACAACTATTTTTTATTTTTAGTTGCTAATGTAGCTAACATAGCTTCCTCAGTACGACGTCGTACTGCATCTACTAATGGTTTTGACTTCTAAGAATTCAGCATCAGTCAAACGGAAAGTACGTCCTTTACGTTCAAATAAGGATTTTTGCGACCTGCACCAGCCCTGCTTGCCGCCCCCAATTATTACCTTTCATGATAATGCCTCCTCACAATAAGTAAAAATAAAGACGATTCACATTAAATACTAATTATACTGCTCTAAACTTAGTATATACTTTTTATTTCTCATAATTTCAAGATGAAAGACATATATAGTGAATTTATTTGATTGAATTCTGTCATCAATCAAAAAGTAATTCATAGTCGATCAAAATGCACCACTTATATACACGATATATGCATAATAAAAACCAAAGATAGAACATAGTGCTCTATTTTGGTTTTTCTACTCATTAACGAGGGACGTCCTTTTTAGGATTGTATAGATTCATCCCTTTATCAATACCTACTTCTACACAGCCAATACGGCTTTCACCATAGCCTTTAATCCCTTTTGAACAGATTTCTGCTTGGTCTTCTGGGAATCGTGACAATCACATGGTCCACCACCGTCCACTCAGGCAAGGACGACCTATGCCAAAACCGGAAATGTGGAAATGCATCTGTTCCCTAAATGACTAATCATAGATTTAATGCCATTATGACCACCTGCACTGCCCATTTGGTCGAATTCTAAGTTTGCCCACTGGCAAAGTCCATATCATCATAAATGACATACACATCTTCTGGGTGTCAGCTTTATAATAGCGCATCAAGGGTCCTACAGATTCACCACTCAAAGGTTCATAAATGTTTGTGGTTTCACCAATAACCTTTTTCACCCTCTGATGGTACAGAGCAAATTTTCCGCTTTATAATCTTCTCTCCACGGTGTATGACTCACGCCATCCGCAATAGCATCTACCACCATGAATCCGATATTATGACGAGTTCCTTCATAGTCCCTACCAGGATTTCCTAGTCCAACGATTAATTTCATCTTATTTATCAAACAAAGAGCTTACAGACTCTTCTTGAAAAATACGTAAAATCGCTTCTCCTAATAATGGAGCTACAGACAAGACTGTAATATTTGGTAAACGATGTTCTTCTGGAATATCGATTGTATTTTGTTACAATTAACTCTTTAATATTGAGTTTGCAATACGTTCCTAAGCTGGATCTGTTAACACGGCATGTGTTACACAAGCTGTTACAGATTTAGCACCAAACTCTTGCAATGCTTTGGCCCCTTCTACAAGGGATCCTGCTGTATCTACAATATCGTCGATGATGATACAGTTTTTACCTTGTACATCACCAATTAAGTTCATCACTTTTGCAACCCCTGGTTGTGGACGTTTTTTCTCGATAATCGCAATTGGTGCGCCAATACGGTCCGCTAAATCACGAGCACGTGTTACGCCACCAAGGTCTGGAGATACGACGATGACATCTTCCATTTTCTTTTTCATTAATATAGTTTGCAATAATGGAGGCACCCATCAAATGGTCTACTGGCACATCAAAGAAACCTTGAATTTGACCTGCATGAAGGTCTACTGTTACAAGGCGAGTAACCCCAGATGTTTGCAATAAATCTGCCATTAATTTTGCTGTAATTGGCTCTCTACCACGAGTTTTTCTATCTTGGCGAGCATAGCCATAATATGGTACAACGGCTGTGATATGACGAGCTGAAGCACGTTTCAACGCATCCGCCATGATGAACAACTCAACCACATTATCATTCACAGGATAGCTAGTAGGTTGCACGATAAATACGTCTTTACCACGTACACTTTCATCAATCATGACTTGTACTTCCCCATTGTTGAAGCGACCTACAAATGCTTCTCCTAACGGAAGGTCCAAATAATCACAGATCTCTTTGGCTAATGCTGGATTTGCATTACCTGTAAAAACTTTGAGTCGTTTACCATCTTCTAATGCCATGTCATTACTCCTCTAAAACAATTGACTTACAATTTGATGCACAAAGGCTCTCTCTATATTGTACTTCATTTTCTCAATTTTTGTGTAAACAAATTTTATAAAAATTTCCGTACAATTTTATTTTTTTGAAAAGTATCCTCTGTGACCCAGTTCTCTTTTACCACTTGGCGAGCCCGTCCAAATGCTAACGCACGGCTTGGTACATCCTTCGTTATGGTAGAGCCTGCTGCTACGTAACTTTCACTACCAATCGTCACAGGCGCTACTAAAGTTGGAATTACAACCTACAAACACGCCATCTTCAATTGTGGTGCGATGTTTCTTCTACCATCGTAGTTAACTGTAATAGTACCACAACCAATATTTCACCTTGGATCCTACATCGCTGTCGCCAATATAGGACAAGTGCGGAAGTTTTTGTACCTGTACCAACCACGCTATTTTTCACTTCTACAAAGTTACCAATTTTCACTTTGTCAGACAACACTGTATCTGGGACGCAAATGAACAAATGGACCAATCACCGTATCGTTCTTGATTTCGCAATCATGTGCATAAGAATCATGGATGTGGTTATTATCACCTACTGTCACATTGGATAAACGTGTATTAGGGACCCAAAATATTATTCGTACCCACCACGGTGTTGCCTTCTAATGTCGTATTTGGATAGATAATCGTATCTGGTCCTACCACCACTTCTGGGGCAATGTATGTGCTATGTGGATCTACTAGAGTAACACCAGCTTCCATTAACGCCAAGTTTGTGCGATTCCGCAAAAATCAATTCTGCTTGTGCTAATTGTAAACGGCTATTGACCCCTAGGGATTCGTCGCTGTCCATGGTCATATAAGCGCTCACCGTTTTTGCCTGCTTTTACAAGGATGCTCACTACATCTGTAATGTATAGCTCACCTTGTGCATTATCATCTGAAAGTTGCTCTAAACAAAGGCCATAATTCTTTCGAGTCGAAAAATGTACATGCCTGTGTTCACTTCATGCACTTTTAATTCATCCAGTTTGCCATCTTTTTCTTCTACAATGCGTTCTACGGACTTGGATTCATTACGAATGATACGACCCGTAACCCATATGGGTTGTCCATGTAGGCCGTTAATACTGTGGCTGCCGCCCCTGTTTCTTTGTGGTGCGCCAACAATTGTTCCAATGTTTGTTGCGTTACCAATGGTGTATCGCCGCACAACAACAAGATGAGACCTTCATGGTTATCCAATACGGATTCTGCTTGTTGTACCGCATGACCTGTGCCTTTTTGTTCTAATTGTGTCACGTATTCCGCACGGTCACCTAAGTAGGCTTTCACATCGTCACCACCGAAACCAACGATGACCACATTGCGCTAGCTCCAACAGATTGAGCCGCTTCTAACACACGTTCCACCATCGCTTTACCAGCTACCTTGTGCAATACTTTCGGAAGTTTAGATTTCATGCGTGTCCCTTTACCGGCCGCTAAAATCAAACCAACTAATTCACTCATATGCATCCACCTTTATTGTTTATTGAATAATAATTATATATAAATTAGCATACCATATTGTGGGAGATTTTTTTCGACACTAAATATAAGCTTTATTTTCAGTCCCACTCCACAGAGTTCCTCTCATAACTTTTATGGTCTCCACACCAAATTTTCTCTTCAATTTTATTTATTTTTATATCATGGGAGTACATATTTTTTTCATAAACAAATAATAGTTTTATGTCATAGAATGCAAAATTTCATTAAAAATAACCATCATTTATGTCATGGAATGCAAACTTTTAATACCATTTTCTACCACAGAATATTTTTATACCAGTACAATCTATGACATGAATCTGTATACTTTCATATTGTGAATTCTCAAGTTTCTATAAACACCTTATATAGCACAACGAAGGAAAGCCCTACTGAGGCTTTCCTTCGCAACTCACTAGTATATTCTACTAGTGCCTATTCTTTTATTAGCATTGAAATATCTGTTTATGCTTTATCAGCAGCCGCATAGATTTTTGTACCCCTCTGTTGGATAAGTAGCAAGAGAACATACAAAGGACTACACCCACTAGCAATGTGTAGAAACCCATGTCCCAGCCCCAATGGTCTACAACGAAACCAAAAGTGTTGTTCCTAAGGAACTACCCACAAGGTAACTCTATAAAACCACGCAAGCCCACGGCGAGATCCCATAGCAAAGGTTGAATGACTTCCATCGCCTGTACTGGAATCATAGATTGTGGAATATAAAGTCAAACAGCCTGTAATACAAGCAAATACAGTGGCCCACAAAAATACTATCAGAGTTCATATACCCAATGACACAAGCAAAGATAACCACCAAAGCAATAGATTGGTAATTGCATAATGCGACCTTTGAAGTATTTATCTACTAAGTAGCTCTGCCAAGATAGTAGATGGAATAGCAGCCCATTCAAACAACATATAGGCTACACTCATCTCTGTTTTTGTAAAAACCTTTTACTTTCAGTGAAAGTATAAAAGGAATCGAGTAATCATGCCAAAGCGTACCATGTATACGAATACGTCGATTAACACCAAATACCAAGAGTTTGGATTTTTAAATACAAAGTTATAGAAACACTTGGAATGCATTCATATTCTCTGGTTTGTCCGCTGCCATTTTAGCAGATTTTTGGCTCCTGCTGCTTCCTCTTGAATACCTCCTCTACCGTTGGTAATCCTTCTTCTGTTGGACGTTTACGAACAAAATACAAGACTAATAGCACACAAATAGCAGCTAAGATAGCTGGTACTGCAATGTACCGAGGCGCCAATGCTCTGTTCCTAAATAGCCAATTGCTACACCCACGATAGGAGCCACAATGCCACCACCTAAGTTGTGGGACATATTCCAAATCGTACTAGCACGACCTCGTTGGGATCTCTAGAAACCAATAGCCTACCGTAATGATTGACGGTCCTACACCCATCCCTTGGAATAAACCTAATAAAATAACGAGTCCGATGACTAAGGAATAATGTGGTGAATCCCATCAATACATTTAAGATGACGCATAAAAGTCAAACCGATAGCCATAAAATACTTCGGTTTGCTTTATCTGTCAATACAGACATGAATCCTTTGCTAAGTCCGTATGTAATCAATAAACAGCTGAGACAGTAACCCTAATTGCGTTTTTACTTAAATCTAGTTCACCAGATAAATACGGCAACGCTAAATTAAAATTACTACGCACTAAGTAGTAAGCTGCATATCAATCCATACACCAATCAAAGATTCATTTGCAAGCGTAAAAACGACTTTACCTCTTGACTAACTTGTTCCATTCTAATGCCTCCTTTACAATGTACACTATGGCATAGTATATACCTTTTTAAATGATAGGCTAGTAGTTTATTTCTGAAAGAACCTCATCTTTTCTTAGGAATACCCTATATATCTTTCTGTAGGAATACACAAAAGCGCCATACAATTCTAACTACATGTAGTAAGAACCATATGGCGCTATGTACTCATCTATGCTAATGCATAGATATCATCTATTTAATTTTATAATGCAAATCGATAGGTTCTCGTTGCATAAGCTCGAACTGGTCGTCCGTTTCGTAGTGGCTGGTACAAAGGTCCATTGATACGCCACGCGCATCACGGCTTGTTCAAATTCAGGTTGTCCGCTGCCTCCGATAATATCCACGAGAGCTAACGGAACCATCTTTTTCTACTACCAATTGAACCACCACAGTGCCTGTTTTTACCTTGGCGGAGCATTTTAGGTGGATACGGTGCTCTACATCACTAACTAGAGATGAAACTACCAGCATCGACAATCACTCCATCGTCGTTGCCCATCTACTCCCGTTGCCATCTCCCAGTTTCCGTCACCGTTCATCTCCGTTACCCATCACTATTTCCATCGCTGGGTCCCCGTGCCTTCTCCACCGCCTCCGGGATTTCCTGGAAAGCGCTGATGGATGGTGCTACAATCGCTACATTCTTTAGAGCTTCTGCTTTCACTTGTTCTAAAATCGCTTCTGCATCAGCTAGGTTCGTAATTGGTGGTGGAATTTCCGTTTTTCAGTATGAGGGCGCTGTAATCGCAGGGTCCGCATTCGGTTGGCTGCGCTACCTTTGTCCTCATGGACCAACTGCACCTCTACAATTTCATCCGATTCTGGTGTCGGTGTTTGGATATGCCCCAATACGCCTAGAAGTACTACAAGACCTATATTTGTCAGTCCGGATATCACTGCGGGTATACGCCATCGTCTATCCATAGTACCTCCTTATTTACTATCTGTCGCAATGGATACTTTCACGATACCCATTTGTTTCAATGTGTCTAAGACAGTAACAAATGCGCCATATTCTGCTTTCGCATCACCACGCAAGATAACCACCATGTCATCGCCCTTCGCTTTTTCTGCTTGCAAAGTAGCGAATCATTTGGTCTAGCGTCACCGGTTGTGCTTCCACATAAATTTGTCCATTGCTGGTCACCGTAATTGGAATTTTACGTTGCAAGTCCACTTTCGATGCCACCGCTTGCGGTAACTGAATGGGCACAGATTTTTGTACAACCATCGTCAACATACTCATCATGAAAAATACCAATAAAAAGAATATAATATCGATCATTGGAATAATCATGAGTTTCGGTTTAGACGTAGTCCGTAAGGATCTAAGCCGCATGGTTGTCACCTGCCAATTCCGCCATATACATAGCACTTGCATCTTCGATTTGGCTAATCAAAATATCTTGTTGTTGCACTAAGTATGTATGTAAAATTAAAGCAATAATTGCCACGATCAAGCCTGTCGCTGTGGCAATCAAGGCTTCCCCTACGCCGCCAGTGATGGCAAATGGTTGGCCCTTCAGAAATAGATAATACGCTGAAAGAGACCAATCATGCCCATGTTACTGTTCCCAACAAGCCCAACAATGGAGCCATGGTTACGATAGATTCAATATAGTTTAAATATTGACGTAATTTTGCAGATTCACTAATTGCTGCTGCTTCCAACAATTTTTCTTGTTGCTCTTTGTTGTTGCCACCACGAGCTGCTTCTGCAATGACATGGGTAGCCATACCTTTGCTTGTTTCTTTTAAAAGCTTGTAAGCCCTTCCAGTTGCTTTGTTGCACCAATGGGATGATGCTTTCACGTAACGCATTCACATCATCTAACATAGAACGGTAGAAACGCTATCGTTCTACGAAAATAATCACAGCAATGAAAGAACAAAGTAACAATGGATACATTACATATCCACCTTTAATAAATAATTCAAAATAATTCCATGTCGATACCTCCTTATACATGGTTACTGTTTTAACATACTGTCATCCTCCAATAGACAGCACATAGACTACTTACTTTACCATTTCTGTAAAAATAATATGAATTGAATCTTCCGTCGGACCTTCTACGATGCGACTATGTACACCATATAAGTTTTTGAATAAAACTCTGGTGTCAACAACTCTTTCGGTGTCCCTGTACCGACTACGTGACCTCTTTTCTAAGGCTACTAGACGATGACAGAATTGTGATGCAAAGTTTAAATCATGGACAGCCATCAAGACAGTTACCCCCGCATCACGAACGATTTCCAACATTTCCAATTGGTACTTAATATCCAAATGATTCGTTGGTTCATCCAACTCAAGCAAGGACTTTCTTGAGTTAGCGCTCGCGCTAAGATTACACGCTGTTGTTCTCCCCTGAAAGGCTCAAGAAACTCCGTGTTTCCATATGGTCCATCCCTACCTGTGCTAACGCCCGTCTAGCTATAGTATAGTCCTCAGGAGTATCTCCTTCAAGTAATTTTTATGAGGCATACGCCCCATGAGGACAATGTCCATTACTGAAAAATCAAATTGATATTGATTATGTTGGGCCACTACTGCCATTTGTAAAGCACTTTCACGGAAGGAAAGTTCATCTAGAGATCGTCCATTTAGCATAATGCTTCCACTATTGGGATGTAACTGTACGATACATACACTTCAACAATGTACTTTTACCACTGCCATTAGGGCCGATTAAGCCGACAATTTCACGGTCTTTGACAGCTATATCAACACCGTGTAAAGATTTGTACATTTCCAATCCCAAAGGTTACCTGTTCTACTTGTATATCCATTAATTACCTCCAGAAAGCATAAGTTTGCTTAACCATTAAGTATACAAAGGCTGGCGCACCTATGACGGAAATCAAAAATACCAATTGGCAACTCTGTATGTGGAATTAAGGTTCTACTCAAAGTGTCTGCTACAACTAATAACAAACGCTCCACCCAAAGCAGAAATAGGAATTAATCCCTTTATGATTCGTTCCCAACGCTTGACGTACAATGTGATGGGAATTAATAAGCCAACAAAACCAATAATACCCTGCTGCATAGACAGCAAAACCTATCATAATAGAACTCACTACAAGGTATAATTGGCGGTATCTATGAAGGTCTCACCCTAGAGTGATCGCTACTTCATCACCTAGTAACATCAAGTTTAAAATACGAGTTTGCAACCAGAAAGAATACGATAGGTACTACAATAACAACTAGCCATAATCATAATCAAATCCCAGTTTGCACCAGCAAGACTACCCATCATCCAGAAAGGCTACGTTTTGAATGCCTTCTTTATCTTTTATGCAAAAGTACACAATGATACTTGTGAAAGCACTACAAACGGCACTCAATGCCATACCAGCCAATAACAATTTGATAGCATTCGCACGGCCGCCTAGGTTGGCAATAATAAGCACGCCAAAGGATATAACCATAGCCCCTATAAAGCCATAATGCCCACATATTCTTCACCAAAAGGCAATGCCTACACCCATTAAAATAGCTACTGTAGCACCCTGTGGATGCACCTGATGAAATGCCCTAAAATATATGGATCTGCCAGATGGATTTTTAACAATAGCTTGCATAATGACACCACTGACAGCAAGTCCCGCACCGACTAAAGCTGCCAAGATAATTCGTGGCATACGCAACATCCATACAATATCATTCAAAGCCCCTTGCCGTGGATCCTCAATGGTAATGGTATCGACAAATTTTGATGCCACTACTTCCCACAATGTGTGTGCTGGAATATGGACTGTTCCTAAAAATAAAGACCATGCCATACCCACAATCACTAGGGCTATGAGTATAATTCCTACACCCACCACTGTAAGCGTATATGTTCGATTACTCATGAATACCTCCTGTAAAATTAGGATACAATCCGTGAATCATAAGATTCAATCCATCATGAACTCGAGTGCCTGCGCTGTATACCATAAATAATGGAACCCCATGTACTCGATGATTACGTATGGCATCCACATGTTGTAATGTAGGATTCTTATATAGATTGTCTATGAGTTCATCTTGCCGTTCATAATCCTCTTCCACTAGCACTAAAAAGATAACTGCTGGATTCAAATGGATCAATTCTTCTGCATTGATTGTCTGTCCTGCCTCAGAAATAAGATGTCCCCCTATTTCTTCAAGCATATTTCCTGCTAATGTTTCCTTATCATACACACGATACTGACGTCCCGAATTTTCCAGTATCAGAACCGTATCTTTTGTATGCTGTGCTTTCTCCATAGGCCCTTTGCTTCTGCCACTGCACGTTTCGTTCGATTCACCAGTGCCTCGCTCGTTCTTGTCTATTAACAATAGCACCTAAATCAAGAATATATTGATATTCTCCCTCTACTGTTCTCTTAGATTTTTTATAGGATGCTCTTGAAATATAGCTATCAATCCCACGTTGTGCCCAGAAATCTGTACTCTTCCAATTATTCTTCTGAAAGGTAGAATACCATCCTACAAGCAAATCTGGTTCCCATAGTAATGTAGTTTCTACATCTGGAATTTCCATGCTTTTTATAAGGAATCTTTTCGTAAGCATCACGATATTCTTCTGCAATATATTTTACTATCTGGCACTCCTATAGCTGCAGATCATACGATCACCTACACCTAGAGCAAGCAACGTTTCTACCGAACTTTGCCAAACGCCCATGATGCGACGTGGTTCCCTTCATAGGTAATCACCTGATCCGTGCCTTTACTCGTTAATTGATTTACCGTACGAGGTCCCTACTTCATGGGATACAATGCAGTACTCTCCACATACTCAGGCATCGGGAACGAACTCTTCCATACCATGTAGAGTGTGCGCTGTATAATCCTAATATGATAGCTACCACACATCCAGTTATATATACTTTTTTCATTTATTCACCTAAACGAAAGAGCTACCAAGGTAGCTCTTTCTATGAATCATTATTAGAATTTGTATTTAGCACTCAATCATAGCTTGACGAGCTGGCATTGCAGAGCTACCAGAACCCATATCTAGAGTTACTTGTTGTTTCGTAAGCTTCATTTTGTTAAGTTTGTTACTGCTACATATGTTGTTAAATCTTTATTTACATCATAGTTTAAGTTCCAATCTAGGATTACAGAAACGTTTTTAGATGTAAAGGCTTCAATATTAGAACCAGTATAGTAGTTAACCAATAATCCAGAGGATAACTTTACCCGCATCATAATTTACATTTAATGTATAATGGTTCGCTGGACGCAATTTGTTAATACCTGTATTAATATCACCAGAATCATTATAGCCCCACTCTGGATTTTACTAACATATCCTGGTTTTAACAGCCCATTTATCTTTTCAAATGGCTATACGCAGCACCTACAGACCAATACTTTGATTGATTTTATGGTCCACTGTAACATTAAAATGCTGTTTTCTTTTTGTTTCTGCATTGACAGCTGTACTTTTCAAATTTCATCGTCTACACGAATTGGGAAAGATAGCAATAGCATTACTCATATCTGTTAAGCTATAATTTACACCACCACATCGTTTTTCTTATTCACTCTTTTTGATAACCTAATGTAGTATACATTTGCCTTTTTCATCTTGTAAAGGCGTTTTTAAATTCACCATAGGTAGACATATAGTCACCTCTACGCAATGGACGCAGTACTCTTTGTCCAACCATGCATACACTGTGCTAGTATCATCAAAGTCGATATTGTAGATTTAAAGATGGTGTCACAACATGTGTAGTCTCCACCTAGCGATTTTACCCATTTCTGTTGTGTAGTCACTATATTTAGCAAAATCGTACAGCTGGTGTCACATCAAAAGTTATCATTTACATGAATTTTTATCTTGTACATATCCATATAACGAATTACGTTTAGTGACAGTTTTTGAATCTTTCCCGTGACGTTTTGATCACTGCATCATTATATGCTTTATCATAAGTTACATTAGCAATGATATCATGCTTTACCGATAGAACGACCTACTTGTAATTGACATACCACGACTTTTTTCATGTTGATAATCTTGTCGGTGCTGCTGCTTTACCACCCAGTTTTTGCTACCCATTCTTCAATGGGCTGCTTTGTACTCACCTGGGAATGGTGCTAAATTTTTTGTAATCCATTCATCTAATAAAAGCATCTGATCTTTCGCACCATTGGGAAATCTTCTCTAAATTTATCTTGAATAGTTTCATTCCTCTGGTACATGCAAATGCCCAAGTATGTATCTGTTTCTAGAGTATTTATGGTTTTGACTGATAGAAACGAACAAAACTTTCCATATCAGATTGACGATCAAATGTGTATTTTACATCTACATCATTATGTTTTAAACTTACTATAAGAATTATATACAAAGTCCATCTAAAGGCAAATAAATTATGATATCCAGGATTTTGCGTTACATTACCCTCATGTAGTAGACTTTTGGTTTTTAACATACCTTTTTCATCTAATGTTCCCTACATCAGCAGCAAAAAGATGATGCGATTCCAATCTTTTGTATTCCAATATTGTAAATTTGGGTGGAAATTGGATACCCATCTTTACCTTGTTTATGATTGATAGAAATTGTCAATCGTTGTGTATCACTGAAAATCTTTATCAATACGTACATTGGCGCCTCTTTCATCAAAACGAGATCCACCTAATGTCCCAGTTTCACCAGTGTGTCCATCACGATATTTTTGTATCATCAGATTTAACACGATTTAATCCAACGAAAATAATGTAAGGAGTTATCATCTCTCTGCACTACCAGAGTACGTAAAGATCATAATTATGTTTCTCCCCAAGAACCTGTAGATACATCAACTGTTCCTTGATTAGCTTCATACCTTTACGAGTGATGATATTGATAACACCACCAGTCGCATCAGAACCATACGCAGAGGCTCCTGGTCCTTTAATAACTTCAATTTTATCTACTGCATTAATATTTGTTACTTGGTCTAAGTTAACGCCCTGTAGATTTACTGCCCTGTTGGCACTTCTACCTGCAATACGTGTACTTGTAGAGTTATCTACACGACGACCATCTACTAAGACGATAACACGAGTATCACCATTGATAGAGATACCATTATTAAAGAATTGGTATCCATACTCCCCACCACGATATCCTGGATTTTGGAATGTCACACCTGGAATACGTTTGATCGCTTCTGTTAAATCAGCATAATGACGTTTTTCAATTTCATCACGAGTGATAACTTTTACGTCACCACCTGTACGATAATAAGATTGTTCTGTTACAGTGTTACCAAATTGGTCTTTAGAACGATCACCTTTCACTACCTTTGTATCTAATTGGTAATTGTCTAAATGCTCATCAAATGCCGCTTGTACACCACTGAATGTAGTCAATGCTACACATGCTAACAAAGCCGCAGAGATGCGTTTACTTGTTACTTTCATGAATATACCCTCCCAAAAATTTCGTACGCCCATACGAATTAATATATATATATTGCTTTTAATACATAATAACATGCTACTTTATAATTATACTTCATAGACATCTTCATTTTACAATATATTTTTCAAATATAACTAAATTTCATATTTAAGTCCTCCTATATTATCTTATACTTATTATTTTTATGTGATATGTATCAGTTTTTCTATGATACGTATTATTTTCCTATAGAACATGTATGTAATCTGTGGTACTATGATAACTGAATACACTAAAGGAGGTATCTATGCAACAAAACCAATAAAAAGGTCTCATCACCGCTTTTAAGTTGCTATTTTTATTTGGGGACTTTTACCCATCTACTGGGGTCTTCTCCACCATATATCAGCCTATAGCGTACTGGCACACCGCATTATATGGTCTGCCCTCTTTTATGTCCTTTTGTGGCTATCGGACTGAATTACAAACAATTTAAGAAAGATTGCACTGCATTTAAGACAGAATATATCTCAATTGGGTCTACTATTTCTAGCTTCTATCTTCGTATCTAGTAATTGGGGCTTATACATCTGGGCCATCTCCAACAACCGCGTTATGGATACTAGCTTTGGCTATTACATCAATCCGTTACTAAATGTAGTATTAGGGGTATTGGTATTTTAAAGAAAAAGCTAACATTTCCCGCAGTGGTGTAGTGTAGGCTTAGCTACCATCGGCATCATCTTCATTTCTCTACAAATGGGAAGCACCCCTGATTTAGCACTGCCATTGCCTTAACCTTTGGTCTCTACGGCCTAGTGAAGAAAAACTATTGATTCATCCTTTTACAAGCATCGCTTTTTGGAAAGCTTGGCTCTGGCCCCTTTAGCACTAGCATACACGACGTATATCGACGCTAGTTCTTGGACAGCATTTCAAAATGATTCTTATACAGCTGCACTATTCGTAATCTCTGGTCTAACCACCTCGGCACCACTCGTTTTATTTACCTATGGAGCGCGATTGTACCCGTAAACCTGTTAGGATTTCTGCAATACCTATCGCCCACCATCGCTTTACTTATTGCCATCTTCTATTTCGGTGAAAGCTTCGATACCAATAAAAATGATTGCCTTTTTCTTTCATTTGGGTAGCCCTTGGAATCTATACAGCGTCCAATTACACTAAATAAATACAAAACAGCCTGTGCATCATTTGCGCAGAGCTATTTTTCTATAACATGACCTCCGTATATTGTCTTAATTCATCTTCCATATCTAGTTCTACTGCATATTTAGACAGTTTTAATAAATTTATATCGTTACTAAAAATATGAACGTATTACTTCTCTGAAAACTTGTGCATCAACTCGCTTTTTATCACGAATTATGTCAAGTACCGTTCTTTCCTTATCATATGTTATGATAAGATGCCCAAAAGGGCTCAATTGTTCTACTTTCCCAACACTAAACTGATCCTTATTTACATATTTAAAGTGATGTTGTCTTTTTACCTTCGATACTCGACTAACATTATCTCCAACCATAACAGTCATAACAAAATTATTAGGTATTTTTGTCGTCAACCCATGTAAATAAGCAGCTGTCTCATGTGAAAAAGCCCCTTTTCTTATACGATGTAGAAATATAAATACTCGTCAATATTCTCATGAGGAAATGCATATAATCCTGTCGCTTCACTTTTTCCAATGTATTATCTAGCACTAATGCTTTTACATCGTATCTTTATGAAACCCTAACTCTAAAACTTCTTTTGTTGTAATCACTCCACAATTATCTTCTATTGTTTTCAATAATCTTTCTTTTTCCCATATATTCACCACCTTTTTATTCTTAAATTTTTATATCTTATAAGAACAATAGTCAAATCATTAATTATTTATATTCTTATTTGCAACAGATTTTTATCACTAAAAATCACATTCTAAACTTCTTATACAATCATTCTCTTTCTTACAAAAACTTTTATAATTCTGTATCCCTAGCAACTGAAAAATTATTTTTTTATTTACTGTATACTAAACACATCAAAAGGGTCGACTCCTGAGAGCACGCTCCTATACTTTTATTACGCTAGACCCTTGGTATCTACATTTGTAGAAATCTCTGTATTCTTTCAGCAACTTTCAGTCATAAAGTATCTGCAAATGATAATACCATAACAATGATTATACTAATAGTAAACACAGAAAGGACTCGCACATGGATACAATGAAACAAGCTCTTGGGCTTACAGGCAATGACAGAATGGAAGTTATGATTGATATTAAAGATCGCTTTCTCAGTGGCACCTTAGATTTAGAAACAGCTCGTACGTTATTGAAAGAAAAATCGGAACTTGTACACCTGATGAATTTGCTTATGGTGAGCAACAATTAAAAGGTTCTTATACTGACGAAGAAATCACCCATCGTATGGATGACTTATTAGAATTATTTGATGGTATTTCTTTAATTCGTGCGAACAATGAATATCCTGAACATCATCCATTGACAGTGTATCTAAATGAAATCAACGCCATGGAACAACAGTTAACGAAATGGAAAGCTCTGTTACAAGCACCTCACTTCATTCTCAACCCTTGGCTTGGTGTATATGATGCCCTCACTACTTGGCGCATCCATTTTGGCTCGCAAACAAAAATCAATTATATCCAGTCCTAGAGCGGTATGGTTTTCGATCGCCCTACGAAAATCATGTGGACTTTTGATGACGCTGTTCGTGATGCTATCTCTGAAAGTAAACAACTGCTAGAATCTGGACAAGAGTCTGAATTTTTAGCAAAACAAGCGGACGTCATCGATATTATCCGTGACCTCAATAACAAAAGAAAAAAAGTACCTAATCCCAACAGCATGGAAAGTTATTACAAGACAGTGACTTCATTACTATGAGCCAAGGTGATCATGAAATTGGGTTTTGCTTTCATCGCCCCTCCTCCATTCTATAAAGGCCGTCCTGATGCGGAACCTAAGAACCTTGGAGAAGCACTCTGCAACCACTGGAGCCATATCACAACACAATCATACAGTCATGCTGATGTACAGAATCATGACAAAACACTCAATTAGGTGGTACTGGTAACCCTACAGCTCTTGTTACAAGAGTTAGCACAATTAGTAGGCAAAGTATGGCATTAATGGAAGCCCTGAACAAAACGCATGACCTAGCTGTGGGTTCCTTGACAATTGAACAAATTAAATTAATCTTCAAATTCTTACCTGTAGACATTACTTTTGTAGACGAAAATGACTTTAGTTCGTTTCTATAATGATACAAAGCACCGCATCTTTCCCTCGCAGCTCTAATATCATCGGTCGAATCGTACAAAACTGTCATCCCAAAGAAAAGTCTTCCTTTAGTACAAGAAATTATCGATTCTTTCAAAGCTGGTAGACAAGATTACACTGAAATGTGGATTAACAAGCCGGACCTATTCATCCATATCGAATACATCGCAGTACGCAATGAAGAAGGTCAATTTAAAGGTATTTTTAGAAATGGTCCAAGATTGCACGCATATTCGTCAGCTTAAGTGGTTCTCGAAAGAACTTATTTGGGAAGGTTCTAATTCTGCGTACCATGCCGTAGACCACATCGATTACAAAAACATGTACGCCAAAGAGGATAGTACAGCTAACTCAACTGAACAAAGGTACGGTGCCAGAAAGCACACCACAGTCTACAGTCTATGAAAACGATCTAGGTTTTAACTAGGAGATACCAAACTATTCCTCTATTCGATATAATCCACGGTCTAAAAGATCACATGATTCATATCAATCCAAACTTTAAAATGCTAAACTCTCCACTTGCTAAATTAATGAAACATAAAGCTACTTTATCCATGGTGGCAGAACGTGGTGAGATGACATTAGATGCATTAATCCAAGCTATTTTAGCTTTCAAATATAAGAATCAATAATATTTGGAGGACTATCCAGCTGATAGTCCTCTTCTGATCTCTATATGTTCTAGTTTGTTTATATGTTACTAAAACAGTTCGCTGAAGGACCCTATGTATTGTATAAACATAGAAAGGAGCAGACACAGTTTCACTGCAAAACTATGTCTGCTCCCTTTTTATTCTCAATCTCTTTATTTTTAATTTTTCCAAGAATATTTCGATCCGTTTTACCGCTTCTTTTGATATTTCTGCAAGGAATTAGAATAGGCTACACGAACAAATCCTTCACCACAATCGCCAAAGGCATTACCGGAACAATGGCAATACGTTGATCATAGAGTAGTTTTTCACAAAAACTCTTCCGATGTCATGCCTGTGCTCTTAATGGACGGGAATACATAGAAATGCCCCTTCTGGCTCAGAATGTATGAAGTCCCATACGATTGAAAAGCACTCACCAACAAGCGACGACGCATATCGTATTCTTCACGCATGTATTGGATATCTTTGTCCCCATTTTTTAACGCTTCAATAGCTGCATATTGAGACATGGACGGAGCACTCATAATACCATATTGATGCATCTTCGTCATTTTGTGCAATAATCGGTGCTGGACCTGTGGCAAATCCAAGGCGCCAGCCAGTCATCGCATAGGCTTTTGGAAAAATCCATTGATTAAGATAGTGCGCTCTTGCATACCGGTATAGATGCAATAGATACATGGGTCATGCCATAGGTCAGTTCACTGTATAACTCATCGGACAAAATAAATAAATCATGCTTGATAACCACTTCTGCAATAGCTTCCAAATGCTCACGGCGTAATACCGCACCTGTTGGATTATTAGGAAATGGTAATACTAACAGCTTTGTCTTCTCCGTTACAGCCGCTTCAATCGCCTCTGGAGTCAAAACGAAACTCATCTTCTTCTTTCGTGATGATCTGCACTGGTTTGGCACTACACATTCTGCTAATGGCGTATAGCACACAAAACTAGCACAGGAATCAACACTTCATCCCCAGGATTTAGTAAGGTACGACAGGTTAAATCAATGAGCCTCTGAACCACCTACCGTCACAATCACTTCTGTTGCTGGGTCATAGGACACGTGATACTTTCCGTTCTAACCATTTAGAAATTTCTTCCCGTAGTTCCATGAAAACCACGATTAGAGAATACCAAGTTTTTCCCTTTTTCTAATGTATTAATCCCTTCTTCACGAATATGGTAGGGCGTAGCAAAATCTGGTTCACCAATACTGAGGGAAATGACATTATCTAATTCATTAGCAATTTCAAAAAAACGACGAATCCCCGATGGTTTAACTGCTTTAATTTCAGCATTTAAATAGTTGTCATAATTAATCATCGAATACATTTCTCCGATCTTCACGAACTCCACCCGTGTGGAACACAATATTGTTATCTTTATAACGCGTTAAAGATAAAGTTTGTTGTAGTGGAAAGCACTGAATCTAATGTAGATAAACGGCGAGATACAAACAAAGCAATATCGCGCATGCTTGCCCCTTCCACGATAACCGTTAAATCATAGCTACCAGACATAAGGTATACACCTTGTACTTCTGGAAATTCCATAATTCGTTCTGCCACTTTATCAAAACCTTGATCTGGAGCAGGAGTCACACCTAATTGGATAAGAGCAGTAGACTTTGGTTTTGGTCTACTTGTTCCCAATCAATGACTGCTTGGTACCGTTTAATAATGCCAGACTCCTCGAAGGCTTGAATGCGACTTGCCACATGTGCTTCTTCACTGTTGAGCATAATGGCTAGGTCCGCAGCCGACATGGAGGCGTCCTCATCTAATAAACGTAATAAACGATGATCCAATGTGTCTAATTGTACTGTCATAAGGGAGACTCCTTTCTTATGATTCACATCTATATCTTTATAAACTATAGCATTGTATATATAATTCTCAATGCTTTATCTTTTATTATAGTCAGTTTCTCTGAAAGTAGCAATACATTATGTTACACCTACACAATTTAATCGCAAGATAGATCGTGCTCGAAACAGGTCTATACTGATGATCGAGACTAGAGATACAACGCATCCCTCGTATTAGTATTTCTCTCATACCAGTTTCTAACTTCATGGATAGTCACACTCTAAAAAATTTTATATCTGCTATTCCTCTTCCCAATCGCTTGAACACACTAAATTGATTTATATAATACGCTCTACATCACTATTCTTGCCTACTCGTTTCTCCTGTTTACCTATTTGTACATTGTTAACTTAGTTAAGTCCTATAGAAAATATTTATATAACCTTTACAAGATTCGCAATTAGGTATATTCTATAGAACGTATTACAAAAGGAGGAGTTATCCATGAATGCCCAATCGATACAAAATCAAGAAGAAACTCTATTTAATTCCGGGTTCATCAGTATTACTGTCATTAATTTTATTGTCTTTTTTAGTGTACTACTGCTTTGTAGTTATCACTGCAAGCTATGCTACGAAAGAACTTCATTCTACCGTTGCGGAAGCAGTTTGCTACTGGTATCTATATTATTGGTACCTTATTTCGCTCGCCTTATCATGGGACAACGCTTAGAACTTATCGGCCGTAAAGAAGTACTTCGGTACGGGCTCATCTTTTTATTTTCTCACTACCCTTGCGTATCTCATTGCCCAAAGATATTCTAATCTTAGATGCAGTCCGTTTTCTAAATGGCTTTGCTTATGGTACCGTATCCACCGCTGCCAATGCGGTAGTCACTGCCTACATTCCCGAAATCGAAAAGATGGCGAAGGTATCAATTATTATAGTCTTAGCACTAGCTTAGCCGCAGCTATTGGACCCTTTCATTGGCATGATTTTTATTACCTGCCGTTGGTTTTCACGTGGATTATTTATTTAGCCGTCCTATTATCCATCGGTGTTGCCATCGCTTGTTTACGATTCCCTGTACAAAATTTAGTGCTATCCTCTACGGAAGTAGCCTCCATGACATCTTGGTCTCTGAAAAACTTCATTGAACCACGTGTAGCCTTTCATTGCCTTTCTCGGTTTCTAATGGGCTTAGCCTATTCTAGCGTACTCGGTTTCCTTTCTATCTTTACCCATGAAATCGGTCTCATTACAGCGGGAGCATTCTTCTTTGTGGTCTATGCCCTTGTGATTACCGTCACCCGTCCCTATTGCAGGGTCGTATCTTTGATGAACGTGGGGAAAAATGCTGTCATGTATCCCTAGCTATGTATGTTTAACGATTGGACTTTTTACTCATCGCTTATAGCTTCAATGCAGCGTTACTACTTATCGCTGGAGCCTTTGTCGGCTTAGGCTATGGTACTTTCATGTCGAATGGTCAAGCGATTTGTTTGAAAGCCGTAGAACCTGCCAAAATTGGGGTAGCTCTTTCCACCTATTTCATCGGTTTAGATCTTGGTTTAGGAGTAGGACCTTATACATTAGGTATCTTGCATGGGTTACTATCCTACAGTGGTATCTATATCGTATCTGCCATCATCCCAGTCATCGTATTGGTACTCTATGCCATTTACTATAAACCTGTGAAAGAACAAGCTATCTACGAAGAGAGATTCCTCAACATCAATAATCCTATAGATATAGTGCCCTATACCTTATGCTATAACATACATATGCATATCGGTATATGGCACTTTTATATTATCCTTTTTTTACAAATATACGAATTTTATTCGTCCTATCAATCAAATTAGTGTCACTGCAAACCAAAAACTTTAAAAGTATCATAGCCAATATATCTGTCTATAGAAGGTTCGTCTCACTATAGATTATCGTTCCTAACTCATCATAACAGTTTACGATAAAACTCTAAATTACAATTAAATTTGCCATTCCATAATTTCAAGAAGAACACAGAAAGATTGTTTATCTCCTTTATCGACATCTTGTATTCCATAGGGACTGTACATCAATTTGAAAAACTGAAATGTTCTTTCATTAATTTCAATAGCATTATATAATCGTTCAACATCAGTAACTGTATTCATAGTTCCTCCCTACGCACACTTATTGTATGATACTTACATTATAGTCCATTTACACATAAAAATAGACCAACCGAAGTTGGTCTAAAGTGGTCTCGAGGACCGGAATCGAACCGGTACGGTTATTTCTAACCGACGGATTTTAAGTCCGTTGCGTCTGCCTGTTCCGCCACCCCGGCATGGGTGGAATATGTGGAGGCGGCACCCAGAATCGAACTGGGGAATAAAGGTTTTGCAGACCTCTGCCTTACCGCTTGGCTATGCCGCCAAAAAGTGGAGCGGAAAACGAGATTCGAACTCGCGACCCCCTGCCTTGGCAAGGCGGTGCTCTACCGCTGAGCTATTTCCGCAAATGGTGCCTCAGGGCAGAATCGAGACTGCCGACACACGGATTTTCAGTCCGTTGCTCTACCGACTGAGCTACCGAGGCAAGTAGTGGCGACCCCGATCGGATTTGAACCGACGATCTTCGCCGTGACAGGGCGACATGTTAACCGCTACACCACGGGGCCAATTGACTACTTTGTTAGTATACCCTATTTCATATCTCTCGTCAATACTTTTTATATATATAAACATTTTTTTATTTCTCTGAAAATCAGACTTGACTAATACATTCTCATGCATTATGGAGAGTCACCTACAGATATGAGATTAGGGTCGCTTAATTCATATCTCAATGTAGTACTTTCGAACCATGTCCAGGGATATATCACATAGGATGGGTCTAAACAGTCATAATTTTTGCAATGTCTTTTCCATAGCCTTTAGATCACCATTATAAGTATTTCACTTTTCCTATAGTCCCTTAAATAAGGTATCTCCTGTAAAATAAAGATATGCTTTATACCCAATACATACACTACCTGCACTATGCCTCAGCACCTCCCATACATGCAAAGAAAAAGGTTCTACCTGTAAAGGCCCTCTTCTAACGCAATATATGGCGAAGTAAAGCGTTCCTTTATACCCCGATGGCATACGTCGTTTGACTAACAATAGTTCCTCATCTCTAGCATGCATATATACAGGGGATATGGTAGATTCTACCAACGTATCTACAGCACAAATATGGTCTGCATGACCATGGGTCAGTACGATACCCACTGGTGTCACATCCTGTAATTCTTTCATGATACGCTGTCCATGAAAGCTCGGATCAATAATAAGGCGTATCCATTTCTTTCAGAATATAACAATTTGTTTTATACAAGCCTTGAGGCGTTCTTATGATGTCCATCGAATCGTCTATAGCATTTTTCTTTCTTTGTAAAAATATCCACGCTAAAAATCCTGGATGTAATAGCACCAATAAAGTAAATAACTCTAACCGTCCTAATAACATATCAATAATACAAACTATCTTTTGCAATGGTGCCAATACTGGTAAAACTTTCCGTGGGTCCTAATGAGCCAAATGCAGGACCTACATTCCCCTAAACTTCACTGCTACCAATGGTAGTACATCTGCCAAGAGTAATCCCGTTGAAGAAATAATCACAGAGAAATGCCAAAGATGAGCATATAAAGAAAAAGAACTGTTGCGTAATCTGTAACCATTTATTAGGTAATACATAGCCATTTAGTCGTACCAACTGTACCATATCAGGATGAATAGCTTTTACGTAGATAGAGAATACTACTTTTTGCCAAGATAATTATTCGTATGATTTTTAAGTCCCCAGCAGTTGAACCACTACAACCACCAAAGAACATTCCATAAAACAATACCATTTGTCCCTAAAGCTGGGCCATAAGTTATAATCTGCAATAGCAAATCCAGTCCCAGTCTGCATAGAAACAAGTGTAAAAATAGCATTTTAGCAAATGTTCAATATTAGCATCTCCAGCTTCCCATATCAAGGCAAATAAAACTAGAGTTGATCCAATTGCCAATGTGATAAGATAGATTCTATACTCAAAAATCTCTCCAAATCTCTTTGATTCCCTCGTTGCCATACAGATTGATAGACTGCAAAAGTTTCCACCTGCCAATATCATAAATACTATTAATATAATACAGACTAAATAGGAATCAGCATATCTAAATGTACTGCCAGTAATTGGGGCCAATCCACCTGTAGCTACCGTAGCAAAAGGTAAAATTAAGTGCTTCAAATAAACCGATGCCACTTAGCCATAATAGAAAAGTACAAGTAAATGTAAATCCCTAAATAAATTCTCAACAAAGTTCCCGCCATAGATTGGATTCTTGGTAAATACAATACCAGGTCTTGGTACAGAAGCTTCTGCTTCAACTAATGGAGCTACTCCAGTCCCTAAATTACGCAAGAATGCTAACACTAAGACAATCATCCCCATACCACCAATCCAATTGGTAAGCCCCTCCACAAAATAAAGGCTCTTGGTAAAAGCACTTACATCATCAATCATACTTGCCCCAGTAGTCGTTATACCTGACACAGACTCAAATAAAGCATCTACAAAATTGCTCAAGTACTCCCACTAAAAAGTAAAAGGCAATGCAGAAAAATATAGAGGCCAGAATCCAAGTTGCACTCACTACTAGAAATCCATCTCGTACACTATACACATTCGTATTTGTTCCATAATGATATAATAGAAACCCTACTCCTCCTGCTTATACATGATGTGATAAGAAACGAGTAGTAAAAAGTCCCTTCATCAATACACCAAAAGAAAAAGGAACCATAATGAAGGAAGCTAAAATAGAGCATCACTTGTCCAACGACTGCATAATATTTTGAATGCGCATGATTCCTTCTCCTTTCAAAATCCCTTCTTATTTATTAATATACGCTAACAAAGTATTAATATTTTCTGGCAATGTAAAGATAACTATATGATCTCCTTCAAGCAACAAAGTATCTCCTTTAGGAACAATCGTTTGATGTTCTCTGACAATAGCCCCCACTAGCGATTTTCCAGAGCAATTTCAAATCTCTTAGATGCTTTATTGAGCAAAGATGTTTTTCTGTCACTTCTATTTCTACAGCTTCAGCTTTAGATCCTTCAAAGGTAAAAATATTAATAAGATTTTTCATCTTCTCGAATTAATCTTAAAATTTGTCCAGATGTTAATAATCTTGGTGAAAAAGCTACATCAATACCCTACCTGTTCCATTAACGTAATATACTCTAATCGTCCTACACGAACAAATGCTTTAGGTACCCCCATATGTTTTCGCTAATAGTGCCACCAATAAGTTGAGTTTATCATCATCTGTTAAGCAAATAATAACATCCGTATCACTAATTTCTTCTGCCCCTAATAGATCAATATCTGTTCCATCACCATGAATCACAATAGAACGGTCTACTATAGCCGCTAATTGTTCACAGCGTTCGATATCTTTTTCAATGACTTTTACATCATACCCATCTTGTTCTAAAAGCAGTGTTAAATTTCTACCAATAAGACTGCGCCAATAATAACAACACGTTGTGTAGGCCGAGTAGTTTCATGTAACCATTCCTCTACGGTATCAATACTTTCAGTAGCCCCTAGAAGAATACATTATCCATATATTCCAACGTACTATTACCGATGAGGGATAATCATTTCTCCCCCGCATAATACCAACCACCAATACATTGGGCGGCAATTCTAGGGAGCGTAAAGGGAATACCCCATAATATCATGATTATTTGCAATTTTTAAATTCTACTAACCGCACAGCTCCAGCTAGCAAATTCTTCAACATCTAATGCAGCTGGCGTTTTTAGAATTTTATAAATCTCTTGAGCCGTTACCATTTCTGGATTTATAAAAAGGTCTATTCCCTAATCTCTCACGAATAAGTGCATTGGTATCATTTTCATACTCTGTTTCCCGAACTCGAGCAATCGTCTTAGGAATACTGCCGCTTTACCAAGCATACAAGCCAGCATATTAACTTCATCAGAATCCGTTACAGCAATAAGCATACCAATATCTTCGATTCCTATTTCTTGCAATAAAGCGATGCTACTACCATTCCCTTGCACTAAATTCACATCTAAATTATTTTCTAAATTTTTAATGCGATCTCCATTTTCAATGACATACACATCATGTTGGTCTTGTGCCAATCGCTGAGCCAAAGGAGTACCCTACTTTACCAGCACCTACTACCACAATTTTTCATGACCTGTCCCCCTATTTGATTTCCTCTATAGTAGCCGATTGTTCATCCGCCTCTAATAAAGTGGCTTTGCCCTTTCTCTGTTAGCAGAGTCCATCCCATCTTCTTGCACAATGAGCTCTGCTTTCATCAGATGCCCTAAGGCACGTTTTAAAAGCAGCCTTACTGATGTTAAATTTATCTTTAATGATAGGTGCTGATGTACCATCACCATAAGGCATACGCCCATGTCGGTTGCCTAAATAGGTCATAATTTTTGCACCATCTGAAGCGAGTGCCTCTTCTTTTAACAGGACGCATAGAAATATTGATCCGTCCATCATCACGTTTTAAAAGGTAATACGTCCTTCAATGAGTTCCCCTACTTTTTAAAGATCGTGTCATTTCACTGCGATGCATAAAACGCAATCCATCGTTCAGGAGTAATTAAGAATGCCCCTTCGCTGGTCATATTATAAATAGCACCTTTCACCATGCCCCCTATTTTAGCATCTGTAGCGGGGTTTTTGAAGCACGCCGCATAGCATCATCCACATCCATGGATACAGCTAAACGACCTGACTTATCACTATAGAGACGAACCCAAACTTTTTCACCATTTTGCGGGCGTCCACGCATTTCTGCATGAGGCATAAAAATCCCCCGTTCTGTTCCTACTTCTACAAAACAGCCAAAAGTTTGTTGTATTAATGACCTCAACATAACCAATTTGACCTTCCTTCATAGCTGGTAAACGCATACTTGCTGTCAAGCGGCCTTTGGGATCTTTGTATAGAAATACTGTCACTTCATCGCCAATCGCAACGGAACTAGTTTGTTGGTCTTTATGCAACAAAATATCGTCATTCATGTGCCTGTTTGACCATCTAAAAAAGACCCTCGATCACTTTGACGCAATACCTTTAGCGTAGCAATAGTATTTTCTGATAAAGTACTAGCCATATTAGACTCCTTCAAAGGATTCTCTCGGTGCATCCTTCCACAATTCTTCTAAGCCATAGAAATGGCGGTATTCACCTGTAAATACGTGGGCAATGACATCACCAAAATCAAGTAAAATCCAATCTCCTTCACGATATCGCTTCGCGATGTAAGACGGTCATACCTTGTTCTGCTACAGCATCTTCAATAGCATCAGCTACACTTTGTGCATGTTTCACATTGTTTGCTGTAACCACTAAGAAGTAATCTCCTAACATGGTAAGACCTTCCATATCCATAATGGAAATGTCTTCTCCCTTTTTATCATATCCAGCTTGCGCTAAGATTTTTACTGTTCCTAAAATATCTTGTTTCTGTTTCATTCTAACTCCTTATCTTGTTGTGGGACTCCCCAGTTCTGATTTTTCTGTATCCATAGACTTATCTTCTTTCGTAGCTTTGGCCTGTTTTTCAGCATCTTTTTAAAGAATCATCAGCACTATCTTTTTCCAATACCTTTTGGAGTATCTCCAATCACTGGAATCACTTCAGCATCACTTGGAATATCTCCCACAGTAATTCCTACCAATTGTTGTAATTCTATGGGCTCTACATTCCAATAGTCATGCGATCAATTGTTTCTGAGTGACCTGGTAAAATATACCACCGCACTTTATCTTTCGGGAAAGTCAATCACTTTTGTGATAAACCGAACACCATCCCATGCACTAATATTAGTACTAATATGACTCCATTGTCGCCACACTCGAAAAGCGGTTCCCCAAGCTAACGTGATTTCGTTCTCTCTCCACATAGTCTTTAATAATCGTTCTTGATGCATAGTCCTTGCTAATGTATCACCTTCTTGATTGACATATCTCATATATCCAAAGGCGGTATCATTAGTCATATCTTGGTACCCTTGATGAATGTTGATATCCACTTCACCAGAAGCTGCATCTCGATGTACCATAGATTGCTCCACATATAGGCTTGGGTTCCAAAAATGTTCATCATAGACTGGAAACTCTCTTGATCTACCACTGCATAATAAGGGAATAACTATATGGAACATATCTTCCACTACGGCTTTCGTTAATTCTATTCCACCTTGTGCATACATATCATTAATTCGTTGTGGTGTATCACTGTGACGGTTAATTATTTTTACTATTGCTTGGTATACCAATAATCTGTAAAGTTTTTGCATCCATATTGAAAGCTCATAACATATAAAGCATCTGCTTGCTGTGGTTGACTTTTATCAACGCCAACAACCAACATATAGGATGTCTTAATGGAGCTCATATCCATAGGGTGTTGTATTCGTCACAACCGGCAATGGATGCGACTCTTGACTAGTAGTAGCAGTTGAGATACAGCGCTCACTGCACTACGTATTCCCCATACTAGAAGGCCCTACAAAACTACTAATAAAAGATTAGGGGCCCCTATAATGCGTCCCCATCGCAGTCCATGTCGGCGCGGCTTTCGTCGTACTATTTCGCTCCATTTATGTATCCGACCTTTCTAACAATACACTATTTCTACCTCGAATCGTATCTACATGTATACTTAACCCTTGATCAAGCAAATGACGTATCGTTCCATCATAGGCGCGAATCACAGCAGCGTTCAAATCTTTGAAATGCCAACGCACGTAGTTCTTCACACCTGGAAAATCACGATTTGGCTCAATATAATCTGCTAAAAAAATAATCTTATCTAATAGACTCATATGAGTACTCCTAATGTATGAACTCGAATAGCCTCGCAAATCGATTCATCTTGGATTTGCAACTCTAACTTAGCATAGGCTGCTGCCCTGTAGGTCCATGTAGTAATGCCCCATTGTGAGCATTTCCCAGAATCCACCTCTATCTGTGCATCCATCACCATTGTCTTTGCATTTCTTGCAAGGTCTTTCTTTCATCAGCATCATGCAATACAGCCGCCACTTCTGCTTTCTCTATAGATACTACCATAATGATTGGCTAATCGTCTTTGCCATCATCTACCACACCCTAATGTATGAGCAAATCGTTTTGGTGAAAGCCGACTTTCACAACATTTTGTAAATTTTCTATTGTTGTTATATCTTTCACAGCCTATACCTTTCTAGGGTTATCCATAAAACAAGCATCAACCTAACTACATACCCATATGTATTATATATTTTATGTCCTTAATGTATTGATACACCAATTTAGGTAACATGTATCGTGTAGATAATCCATACCGCAGTCGATGACGCAATTCCGTAGCAGATAACTTTCATTTCTGGCACCTCTAGTATGTGAATACGACCGCCTCGTTGAGCAAACCATTCGATACTTTCACCAATATCAGTCAGTGGCACCAGGGCGGATAGCCCCAATAAACTCACACATATCTAAGAGCTGTTCAATATATTTCCAGGTTGGTAAATTCTGAATCGTATCCGTGCCGGCAATAAAGAAAAAAATTCCGTATCTGATCCATACAAATCATGAAAAATATCGCAATGTATCAATGGTATAAGATTTTCCCATCCCGTAGCATCTCTACATCAGAAACTACAAAATTAGGATTATCCAATACTGCTACACGTACCATTTCTAGTCGATATTTCGCCTCAATCACATCCGATTCCTTATGAGGAGGTTCCTTTAGCTGGCACAAAAATCACCGATTCAAATCAAATGCTTCTGATGCCATTTCTGCAATCATAAGATGGCCCCAAATGAATCGGATTAAAAGTGCCACCCAAAAACACCAACTCTCTTTTTCTTATCTACCATGTAACCACGCCCCTATACACACTAGAGATACAATACCTAGTATGACTAATACGATTCCATAGGACTTCCATTCATAAGCTCCTTTAGGGAGACTTCATATAATGAAAGTAAGCTTTTACATCTGCTAATTTCATCGCACCTGTCCATGGCCAAAGACAAAAATATTTATAACTTGTCAACGCATCTAGTCCCATAGGTCCCTCGAGCATGGAGTTTTTGTGTACTAATGCCAATCTCAGCCCCTAAACCAAATTCAAAACCATCTGTAAATCGATGTAGATGCATTCACATAAACTGTGGAAGCATCCACTAAGTTCATAAATCGTTCTGCCTCGAGTTGGGTCTTCTGTAATAATCATTTCAGAAATGTTTTGTACCAAATGTATTTATATGAGTGATAGCATCATCAATGGAAGATACCACTTTGAAATTCACAATATAGTCATTATATTCTGTAGCCCAATTATCCTCTGTGCAGGTTTCACCTGAGAGACAAGCTTTCAATTTGTGTATCCCCATAGATGGTACACCTTTTTCTTCTAACATAGATACAATCTTAGGGTCCTAAAGTCTTGCTAGTCTTTCTTCATGTAACAAAAATTGTTTCATTGCATTACATACAGATGGTCGTGATAATTTTGCATTTTCCAATACCTGTAATGCCATCGTTTCATCAGCAGATACATCCACATAGCCATGAACAACACCACTCCCTGTTTCTATAACAGGAATTTTACTGTTATTCACGACAAATTGAATCAATCCTGCTCCACCACGTGGAATCATCACATCAATCCATTTGCGTTGTGCTAACAATTCACCCTACAGCTTCTCGTCTCAAGAATAGACACTAATTGAACTAGCTCTTTCGGAGCTCCACACCGCTCTAAAGGAAGCCTTGCATAATCTGTACCATCGCCTCACTCTGTATGGTATGCCTCTTTTACCTCCACGAAGAATAATTGCATTACCGGTCTTAATGGCTAAGGCAGCTGCGTCTACTGTCACATTAGGGCGAGCTTCATAAATCATGCCAATAACGCCGATAGGGATTTGCCGTTTTTCAATACGCAAGCCATTGTCTAAAGGTTCTACTTTCTAACACAGTACCAATGGGGTCATGCAAAGTGAGCCACTTGACGAACACCTTCACAAATACCTTCGATGCGCTCCTTCGTCAAACGAAGCGATCCATCATCACAGATGGAACTCCATTCTCTTTAGCTTGGGAACAATCGATAGTATTCGCTTCTAAAATCATTGGTATAGCATTTTCCAAATCATAAGCAATCTGTTCCAAGATACGATCCTTATCGTCTGTACTTAGCACTTGTCCCTACCATAGAAGCTGACCGTGCTGCTTTGCCTAAATTTTCAAAATATGCAGTATATGGATTCATAATTTACTCCTGTCGTAAGACAACTAAGTTATCTCGATGCACCACTACATGATAGGTATCACGAACACCTAGTATAGTAGGGAATATCCTGTGATTTATAGCCTTTAATCTTTAACAAGTCAGATAGATTAAAGTTCACAATACCACGGGCAATTTCTTCTCCACCGTGAACAATAGATATGGTATCCCCTTCTTCAAATTGTCCCTTCACCAGATAGAATACCTACTGGTAAAAACACTAGATCCATTGGTGAGTAATGCATCACGGCATCCTTTATCTACATGAATGGTACCTTGTAAACGTGTGCCAAATGCCATCCAGCGCTTTTTAATTTGCGGTACATCTCGATGAGGCCAGAAAATGCGTGCCTCGTTCTTCTCCATTCATAATAGCTTTAATACTATCTGGATGATCACCAGAGGCGATAATCATATGAACTCCAGAGTTCGTTGCAATATGAGCAGCTTGAATCTTCGTATACATACCACCAGTGCTCAAAGAAGACACCCTGCACCAGAAATTTCATAAAATGTACGGAGTTAGAGCCTCTACTTCATGGATTAATGTAGCATTTTTGTATCTGTAGACGGATTCGCTGTATATAGGCCTTCAATATCCGATAAAATAATCAATGCATCTGCATCAATAATGCTAGTAATATTAGCAGATAATGTATCATTATCACCAATTTTAAACTCATCGATAGCCACTACATCATTTTTCATTGATAATAGGAATAACTCTAATCCAATGAGGGCCGTCAATGTATTCCGTAAATTAAGATAATGACTACGTTTCACCGTATCTTCACGGGTTACAAGAATTTGTCCCTACCGTATGTCCATATTCAGCAATAGTTTTTCATACATATGTAACAAGATGCCTTGTCCCACAGAGGCTGCGGCTTGTTTTAAAAGCAATGTCATCGGGTCTGATGTAAATCCCAATGAAGGAAGACCAGCAGCAGTAGCCCCAGAAGAAACTAAAATCATTTCTTTCCCTGCATTAGCTAAATTACAAATTTGACGGACTAACACTTCCATTTTATCAATGTTAATGCGTCCATTTGCATGCGTTAATGAACTTGTACCTACTTTAACAATTACCCGTTTCGCCTGTCGTAACTCTTCTCTCATCGCTTCACCTCATGTGGATTGATTATCTTGGCAACTCAATTTTTGGATCTTTTGCTTTTTGTACAACACACCGATTATGTCCGATGATTTGTACTAACTCTGCTCCTAACATATCCGCTAAGTGAGGCAAAAATTTCTCTTGGATCTTCCAAGCAGTTATTTAACACTTTTACTTTAATTAATTCACGTTTTTGTAATGGCAGCTCGTGCATTGTCGATAACAGGATTTTCCAATCCTCCTTTACCAATCATCACAACTCGCTGGCATAGTGCTTGCTAAAGCACGTAAATATCGCTTTTTGTTTACCTGTCATTCTATCTCCTAATCATGGAAAGTAAATCGTTGATCACCGATGACTACTTCATCGCCATCTTGGATGCCACGCTTTTTTCAATTCCGCATCTAAATCCATGTAACGCCAAATCTTTTGGAATCTTCGCATATGCTTGTTCATCATCAAGATTTGTCATTGCCACCAATTTTTCTCAATACGAGATCCGCTGATAATATAGGATGCATCATCGCCACGAGTGATGACGAAATCTGTATCTGGTTTTAGCTTCATAGTATACAGTGTCATCCACCACTTCTGGTTCTGGCACATAGTTTTCTACATAGTACCATGCACGTTCTACTAATGCTGATAATCCTTCCCCAGTCAATGCATTAACCGCAAATACTTCATAGTCTTGATCAGCGAAGTACTTTGTCACTCTTGGCAATGTTTCTTCATCTTGTAACAAGTCTGTTTTATTCAATACAATCAATTGCTTTTTCTTGCTTAATTTTTCGCTATATTTCGCTAACTCTTCATTAATTTTATGAAAGTCTTCAATAGGGTCACGACCTTCTAATCCAGAGACATCCAATACATGGAGCAAAAATATTACCGTTCTACATGACGCAAGAAGGAATGTCCTAAACCAATACCTTCACTAGCGCCTTCAATCAAACCTGGAATATCTGCCATGACAAAACTTTTACCTGGTGCTACAGAAACTACCCCTAATACTGGAGTTAATGTAGTGAAAATGGTACGCAGCCACTTCTGGTTTTGCAGAAGACACTTTTGCGGATAATAGAGGATTTACCCACGCTTGGGTAGCCCAATAATCCACGTCAGCTAACACTTTTTAATTCAAGGTTTAACCAACGTTCTTCACCTGGTTCCCCTTTTTCAGCAAAGGTTGGTACACGGTTAGCACTTGTTTGAAAGCGTGCGTTACCGCAGCCACCTCGACCACCTTTGGCAACCATGTAGGTTTGTCCATCTTCCACTAAGTCCGCCATTAATTTACCAGATTCTTCATCTGTTACCGTTGTTCCTAAAGGAACAGAGACGATTAAATTTTCAGCACCACGACCATGCTTGTTGGCACTCTGTCCAGCACCGCCTGTGTCGCCTTTAAATTGACGTTTATATCTAAAATCAACCAATGTATTGATATTTCTGTCAGCTTTTTAAAATGATGTCAGCACCTTTACCGCCATCTCCACCATTCGGTCCCCCTTGTGGTACATATTTTTCTCTGACGGAAACTACTCATACCGTTACCGCCATCTCCCGCTTTCACTAATATACGGGCACGATCTATAAACATATTTTTCCTCTAGCCCTATAGATAGAGCGGCCGAAAGCCGCTATATCATAGAGTTTTTACAATTTCAATAGCACGTTCCATTTGTACATCCTCTTCAGGATTTGTTTTGGACGGCTCCACAAATTCATCTGGTTCAATACCAATACCATCGATGACTCTATCATTTGGTGTATGATAGCGAGCGATAGTAACCTTTAAACCTTCTTCATCAAGGCCTTGTACTACGCTCTGCACAGTACCTTTGCCATAACTTTTTGTACCTACAATGGTACCTGATTTTGTATCTCTGCAGCACCAGCAATAATTTCTGAAGCACTTGCAGAATTACCATTAATCAACACAACTAATGGGATGAGAGGATACTCTCCTCTAGACATATAGGCTGTTGTTTTACCTCGTCTCGTTTGTACCGTCACAATCGGTCCTTTCGGCACCAAATATTGTCCAATACCATGAGCTGTCGTAATTAAGCCGACCGGATTATCACGCAAGTCTAAGACTAACCGTTTCATCCCTTTAGATTGAAGTTCCTCATAGGCTTTTCGTAAATTCATCTACTGTTTTTCAGCAAATTGTGTGACCCGAATATAGCCCACATCTTCTGTTAGCATTTGTCCTTTTACAGTGGGCATCACAATCGTTTTCCGTTCAATGGAAAACTCTTGTTCTTCTCCATTGCGAAGAATGACGAAGTACTACAAAAGTTCCTTCTTCACCCTCGAGATGCGATTAGCTACATCTTCTTTTTCGATATCAGATACTAGTGTACCCATCAATGGCAGGATTTGATCTCCTTTTTGAAGACCCTGCTGCTTCTGCTGGTTGCCCTTCCATGGTAGCACCCTACTTTTAGAGATTTTTCTATCGGAAAAATCGAGTAATAGACCAATGCCCACTATAGGTAGAGGACGTATGCATTTCCAGCTCTTTCATATCATCCTTGTCCAAATAGACAGTGTGTTTATCATGGGTGCCTTTTTACTAAGCCTTTCAGCATATTCACAAAGAGTTCCTCTTTGGCTGGAGGATCCATGGCCCATTGGGTAGTGATGTAATAGGTATATCCAAATTTGCAATGCCCAACAGCGACCCTGAGATATACCAAAAGAAAGCGGTTAAGCCTATTAAAAAGGTAAGTATCCAAGCCAATGCGATGAGCAAATAAGATTTAATGAGATCTTTAATGCTCTCATGTTCAAGGTCATCTTCTATACTGATAATATTCCCCGCCTCATCTTTTGTAATGACTTCATATCTTACGCCCTAACAGGTAGGTCTTAGCTTTATGCCAGATAGATGTTTTTCTTTATCTTCCATAGTCTCCTCTATAAGTATCCCATCGGATCTGTTGGTTCCCCATTAATACGTACTTCAAAAATGAAGATGTGGACTGTAGAACCTCCGGTATTACCAGAATAGAAACAACTTGACCTTTTGATACCGTTTGACACGGACTTACTGCTACCTCACTATTATGAGCATACAAGGTAGACATACCATTTCCATGGTCAATGATGACTGTATATCCATAACCGCTGACCCATCCAGCTTCTACGACAACGCCACCATCCGCTGCATGCACTGGTGTACCTTCATCCACACCCAAAGTCGGTGCCCGCATGTAAACGACGTATGCCATAAATTGGGTGAATACGCCAGCCAAAAGTCAGACGTAATAGGCGCCACGACAGGTGCTGCTAATTGACCAGATACCTTGTACCCATGTAGCACCACCGCCACCACCGCCGCAGCTAGCAGCTGCTGCTGCCGCTGCCGCACGTTCCGCAGCCCGCTGTTTGCAACATGGCTGTAATACTTGCGGAGGACGCCATCAACTCATTATACGCACGTCTCTGCTGTATCTCGGTCATTCATAGCTCCGTTCTAAGACAGCTTGACGTTCTGCTTTTTCTGATTGATCAAGTTTTGCTTTTTCTTGTGCTACTTTTTCTAGTTCTAATACTTTGGCTCGATCTTCTTCTAATTTAGCTTTTTGCTAGCAATTTCTTCTCGCTCTGTTTTTGATAGTGTTGATCAAATCCATATCGGATTGTAGAAATGCGTTTCAACATTTCCATACGGTTTTGCAAAAATCGCTAAAATCTTTAGAACCCACTACTACATCTAAATAGCTTAAACGACCATTGATATAGATATCTCGTACTCGTTTATAGAATACTTTTTCACGAGACTGCAAGCGAGCTTGTGCTGCTTTCAATTCCGCTTCTGTTTTTGGTAATATCTTTATCTAATTGAATCCGCTCTGTCTGCACTTGTTTTAATTCTGCAGTAGCAGTATCTAAATCACGTTGTATAGCATGTAACTGTTCATATACGGTACCAATCGTTTTTTCAGCTTCAGACTTTTTATTCGCTTCATTTTGTCATTTTGTTGTTGAATATTTGACAACTGATTCGTTAAGTCTTCATCTTGTGCTTGATACCAGTACGGTGTAGCCATCATGATAGAACCGCATAGTAAACTAGCTACTAGTGTTACTGTTTTTCTTCATCATTCCTACACTTTCATATATTGTTTTAACGAAATGGTACTACCAATAGCACCCTAATCAATCACCTATCCCAACTAATCCTGCAGATAATTGATAGATAAAATGGCATCATTGGTACCAATGGCATAAAAACGCAAAGTTTGCAATCACTTCCATCGTGATATAGCGATAGAATTGCCATGTAGCAACGCCCTGCAATCAGCACCACCAATAGCGCCTAAGAACATACCTTCCAATACAAAAGGCCAACGGATAAACCAGTTTGTAGCTCCCTACATATTTCATAATTCCAATCTCTTTACGACGGGCAAATACTGTCAAACGAATCGTATTGGAAATGATAAATAAGGTAGCCCTGCTTAGAAGCCGATGAGCACAATACCACCGATACGGATAATTTTGTGACTTCAAAAATTTGTTCAATCACGTCTTGTCCATAGTGGGCACTTTCTACTTCTGGGATATTTAGACACTATTTCCGCTGTAGATTTTTCACTTGGTCTGGTGTATTGAATGTCAACACATAGGACGTTGGCAATGGATTATGTCCATCCAGGGAATCGACCAATTGCTGTTGCTCCCCTAAAGCGCTCTTTAAAAGCGTTTTCATAGCTTCATCTTTTGTGACAAACTCAATGTCCTTTCAGCTCTGGCAAAGGCTTTTAACTTTTTGCTCAATTCCATCACTTGTGGTGTTGTTAAAGTTATCCTTTCAAGTAGATACTAATTTGTACTTGACTCTCTAAATGGGATGCCAAATTGTTAAGAGTTTACCACCCCACAAGCAAATACACTCCAAGATAAACAAGGACAATGTGACGGTGGAAATAGATGCCAAGGACATCAATCCATTACGGCGCATGGATTTGAACGGCTTCTTTTATATAATACTTAAACGTTCTAATTTTTCATGGAATGCGGCTCCTCTCATTTGATCACTCACCACGACCACCTTCTAAGGCGATCACTCGTTTGTTTAGATAGGACACCATATCCATATCATGTGTTACCATCACTACGGTTGTACCAGAGTTGTTGATGGCTTTAAAAGATCAGAAATATCGCGGCTTGTTTGAGGTCCAAGTTACCTGTCGGTTCATCTGCAATCAGCACCAATGGTTTATTTCACAATGGCTCTAGCAATAGCTACCCTTTGTTGCTCCCCACCACTCAAGATCTTGTGGCAAATCATTAGCTTTATCGCTGAATCCGACCAACTCCAATACATTGTAAAACTTTTCTCTTTGAATTACTTTCGGTTTTTCCTCGATAACTTCTAGTGCGAAACGCAATATTTTTCAAAACACTGTTTTTGATGGTAATAATCGAAATCTTGGAATACAATACCTAACTTTCTACGCAAGTACGGTACTTTACTAGATTTGATACGTGTTACATCAACATCATTTCACAATAACCGTTCCAGAATCTGGTGTGACTTCATGTGAAAGTAATTTTAATAAATGTTGATTTACACTGCTCCAGAATGCCCACAGACTAATACAGATTCTCCTTTTTCAATATGAATCGATACATCCTCTACAAACAATAGAGCCCATTGTCGTATACTTTATGGACATTTCTAAATTCTATCATTCTATCATTCCCTTCCTATTTTTCGTGCTATACCTCGTTTGGTAGCTGCTACAATATCAGCTGCTGTTAATCCATATTTTGCCATCAATTCTTTTGGCGTACCAGATTCACCAAAGGTATCTTTCACACCGACAAATTCCATTGGTACTGGGTACTCTTTTGACCACTACTTGCCACAGCACTGCCTAAACCACCAATGACATTATGTTCTTCATGTGATCAATACTCCCGTTTCTTTTCGCGGCCTTTTACAATTGCTTCTCCATCAATTGGTTTAATGGATGCCATGTTGATAACACGTACAGAGATGCCTTCTGCTTCTGCGTAGCTGCTGCTTCTACTGCTGGTCCCTACTAAGGCACCACAGGCAATAATCGTAGCATCTTACCATCACGTAATTGTTGAGATTTGCCCTGGTACAAATGTGTATCCTTCTGATGTCACATCTTCTACACCAGCACGTCCTAAACAGTCACATACACAGGGCCATGATACTCTGCTGCCCAAGCAATGACAGCTTCTGTTTCTGCTGCATCGCTGGTACCACAACTGTCATATTAGGCAATGTACGCATACAGAAATATCTTCTAAACTTTGGTGTGTCGCACACGTCTTCACCGACAGTAATGCCTGCATGAGTAGCACATACTTTTACATTTAATTTTGGATAACATACGGCGTGCGCACTTGTTTCAAAAATGCGACACTGTAGCAAACATAGCAAAGGAAGACACAAATGGTACTTTTTCCTGCTGCTGCTAAACCAGCACCTACAGAAATTAAGTTTTGCTCTGCAATCCCTACATTAAAGAATCGTTCAGGATATACTTTTTAAATTCATCAGTTTTTGTAGATTTTGATAAATCTGCATCTAATACAACAACATCTTTTATGAGTGGCACCCACTTTTACTAAAGGCTGTACCATATGCTTCACGAGGTCGCTTTTTCCCATGATTACACCTCCAACAATTCCGCTACAAATTTGTCACATTCTTCTTGTGATGGCGCTTTACCATGCCAGCCTGCTTGGCCTTCCATAGCTTGTACACCTTTCCCTTTGACAGTATTCATAATCACCATAGTCGGTTTATCTGTGGTTGCTTTTGCTTCTGTAACTGCTGCATGTAAGGCATCTAAATGTCATGACCATCCACCACAATCACATGCCAACCGAGCTGAAATTTTTCATCAATTGGTAATGGACTCATAACTTTTGTGATATCACCGTCGATTTGTAATCCATTAAAATCTACAAAAGCTGTTAAGTTGACAATTTGTAATGTGCCGCAAACATCGCTGCTTCCCATACTTGTCCTTCTTCTAATTCGCCATCACCTAGTACAGAGTACACACGGTAGGAGGCTCCATCAATCTTACCCACTAATGCCATACCACAAGCTGCAGAAATACCTTGTCCTCAAGGAACCAGTAGACATATCTACACCTGGAATGTATTTCATATCTGGATGACCTGCAAGATATGGTCAATTTTACGCAAGTTTAATAATTCTTCTGTTGGGAAGAACCCTTTTTCTGCTAAGGTAGCATATAGAGCTGGTGCAGCATGTCCTTTGGATAAGACAAAAACGATCGCGATTTGGATCTTTTGGCTCATTTGGATTTACATTCATTTCTTGAAAGTACAACAAAACTCATTACATCAGCAATGGATAAGGATCCACCGGATGACCAGATTTTGCTGCTGTAACAGCTTTCACGATGTTTACACGAATCGCTTTTTGCTTTTTTTCTTGTATCAATTGTTTTTTTGTTCAAGTGTTAACATACTATACCCTCCCGTAGTTATACACAATTCTAAGGTAAATTATTTATCATGCAGCATGCCAATGGCAATGCGGGCATTCTCTATGCATTTCTTCGTAGTTCATGGATATTTTCTAACATTTGCTTTTGTTGAAAGTCTTTCGTTCCAACGCTTCTACTGTACGATGCTACAATAGGTTCTACTGTCATGTATGTAAATCACCTACCGGTACTTCACCAATCATATGAAGAAAGTTTAAAAATTTTAGGGTCATAGGAGATCCCTAAGCAAGGTGTTTCCATTAACGCACTAAATACTAATGCATGGAGCCGTACACCTATCATGACATCCACACAACTACTCAGCGCCAGTAGCTCTGTTGTGCTATAGGTATCAGCCAAAACCGTGGACTCTAACTGTCATCCGTTTGGCAATGGCCTCTGCCTCCATGCCGTATCTTCCCCTATGTTGCATAGGAAATGAACACGATATGAGCCTCTGTTTCTCGATGAATCTGATCTAGAGCCTCTGCCAATGTAGTTTGATACTCTATGCAATCTTTCCAAGCACGTGGACACGCCCACAATTGGTCGGTCTATAGGCACCCCATAGGATGCCAATATATCACGACCCTTTTGCTGGGACTCCACTGGGTGCATCCCTAACACCGCATCAGCAGTCACTGTAATTGGTACATGATGTATACCTAGTGAAAGCAGCTCTTCTTTTGAGGCATGATCTCGTACAGTAATCATGAGACACTTGATTCAGACACGCCCCACCGTAGTACGGGCCAAGGATTTACGCAAAGGTCCAATGCCTTGGGCATAAATCATCACTCGTTTTCCCAATGTATTCGCTAACGCAATAATGCTTAGTAATAATACAAACTGCGAGCACTTGTCACATCTTGCAACAAACTACCACCGCCACTGATGAGCATATCACAAGAATATACAGCTTGGTATATCTTCCACATATCAAAAGACGACCAATGGCTTTTCACCTTATGAGTGCTCATAGTTTCCCTAGGATTTCCCAGAGATCACCGTAATCTCGGCCTGGTTCTAATTCCAGCAATGCTTGCAAAATAGAACTCAATAGCGCTTCATCTCCGGCATTACCAAATCCATAATAACCGGAAATGAGTATCTTACACATGGCTTTCACCTCGTCCTTGGAACCAACGAGATGCCATAGCCGATGAAACGTACCGCTATAATCGCTACTAAACCGATGACGATACCCAATAGTAATCCATCATAACCACGAGCAATGGACATGTACACTGGCGTACGTAAATGACAGAACGTTTCTACCATGGATGCAATACCGATGACAGCCGCTACGGATAAAGCAAAAGTGCATGACCATTGGAATGCGGCGTCCCACAGCATAGGCTGCCAGCATAAAAATGCTGGATGACCGATTAAAAACTCTTTTTCACGAGGTCGAGCATACATCGTATTTTTCTAAAAATCTACGTAAAGCTAGTTCCCAAGACGGTACTGGTACACCTGCCGTATGACCACTACGTCCCCTACAAAGACATAGGCCACCACCGCCAAAGCACACCAGGATTAATAAACTATAGACTTTAATATCAATTTGCACAAATTCTGTAACGAAAAGATTTCACATCACTTTCACAGAAGATATAGTTAAACTCCTTTTCCAAATTGGAAAGCGTTGCAAATAGGCTATAGCGTATCAATACGTACTGGCGCCACAAAGGTTAATTTTACGCCATCGGAATAATGCAAATTCCATAAAGAACTGCGTACTACCTAACATGGCAATGCTGATTTAATGACTGCAATTAAAGGCTGCCACGACTAAGATATACCACAGACTCTATGGTACTTCTCAGGGGATATAGCCCGTGTGGTTTCCGTTTTGACCAACAATCAAAGATATCGTCATTGCCAATACTGGGCAAAGCTGGCGGCTACTAATGCCCAAACCGACGTAATTTTTGTCCCTATGGTCAATATATAAATGCCAATAGAAACAATGCTTCCAGTGCGAATAGACCTAGTAAATATGATTTGCGTATATACTGTACAGACTGACCTAATGTGAAGCGTAGCCAAGCTTATGACACCTGTCATCGTTAACACTCGTAACAAAGTGTTCGGCGTATACACCGGGATAAACTCAGGAAACTACGTGGTAAATACTCACGCGCTTGTCTTTCTCATTACTTGTGTTATACAAATAGGTACGTTGTAACGCAGTCCTATTGATTATCAAACTCAGCTGGGAGTTAACGTACGCACTCTTCGCTTAGATACTGTGTTGCACTCTTCCCACTTTACTAATGATTGGCATTGGCATCTCCAGGAACCAGCTTGTGGAAAATATTGCAATTGATTCACCGCTGATGCTACTACTAGCGGGATTTGACGTTTCTCTAATTGCTCCACGTACGATCCACATGTAATGGATATCCTAGTAGCTTCTTTTTCCACTTGAAAATGCCCATCACGTTGTTCAGGAATATGCCATCAATACGTTGGAATACATGATCTACGTCTTCTACTGCTGGCTTTATAATTTGTTGGTCGAACAATCACATGAAATCCCAAGTTCGCTTCTTCTTCAGCTTGTAATCTAGAAATGCCTAAATTCATATCTTTCAAAGAATCACTTGGCAATACGTATAATCCTAACATAAGCCTAGCTCTGTTTGCAATATAGTGTACTTTATTTTGGCCCTAGCTAAATCATGCCTGTCTCTATGATAAGCTTCTTTACAGAGTTATTCCGATATAGGTCATTACCTGGTTGCACTCCTTCTACGTTGCAATGTTCTAAATCATTGGAAGTATACATGAGAATATGACCAGCATCGGTTTTCTTTTTGTAGAGTTCTATCATAAATAGCTAAGCTGTAATCCGCCTCCTTAGCGGGTAATTTGCCTCCCTGAGAACCCGTCATGGGCATTAGCTCGAAGTAATGCCATCATAATCTATAATATTTTTCAATTTGTGTTCTTGCTCAGACTATGCCAACGTCTCTTTCTACCAATAGATCCACAATACCAACCTAACAAGAAAAGCTAATAAAATCCATGTATAGAAAGATATATATAACTTCATAAGTCCTCCTACTGTGTTACTGGATGAACAAATACGTGAGATCTCTTCTTCACTTCTTCTACGATCAAATGAACAGGAGTCGAAGTTTTCAAAATTATAAAGAGGTATCGCTTTCACAGCTCCGCTGAGTCTAAAGCGATTTCAAAACTAGCACCACCAATGGATAACTTTTCGGTAGAAAATTGCAGTGTATTACCTTCAATCTCCAAATGACCTTGGACTGATTTTACCTTACCTGATAAAGGAAAGCCACCTACATCAATCGACACTCATAACAACACCTCGATCAGATCTATCAGTGTTTCAATCGTCAAACCTTTTGTACTACTCAGATAACTGCTGTTCAATATATTGTTTCAAATCATCTTGATGACATGATTCCCTCAATATGACCTTGCCCAAAACTAGTGAAGACAAACTCGTTCTCTACAGCTCTCCTTAGCTCACACTTTAATTTTGATCGTAAATCAAAATGCTGAGTCGTTGGACTTTCAATTTTACCTAGCGTCACACCATCCAAAATAGCCGCGAAAATGAATCAATGTCTCTAAAGGTTAACTCGGCGATGATTCAATGCGCATAGATTGCGCTTCTGGATGTAGCCCCTTGCAGTCTAGATTCCACTCTGACTACTTACGAGTGGTAATGCACTAAGGAAGAAAGCCCTAGGATAATACCGACTACTGACTCAAGATAAACACTATTGTTTTATTTCTCACAGTCCTCCATTATGATTGATGAAATTCCTTCTTTTTCTTTCAAGAAACCTTCCGTGATTGATCTAAAGTTTACCATCCACTAACCGCCTGTACATTGCCTGTTTCCACTGGTACGATGATCTTTTACCATATGTATGGATGGAACACATACGAGACAATTTGGCTTCCCATTCAATAGCTTGATAGGTACCGCCTAATTGTTCTTTTAGTTCAGCTTGCTTTTTCTAACTCTAGTTCAAATAATTTAGCTCAGCAATAATTTTAAACATTGCTCTCTATTTTGAATCTGTGAGCGCTCACTTTGACACTGTACGACAATCCCTGTTGGGAGTATGTGTCATACGCACTGCAGAGTCCGTTTTTGTTGATGTGCGTCAGCACCGCTAGCACAGTATGTATCTGCCTGTACATCTTTCATATCCAGATTAATTTCTACGTCTCATCAATTTCCAGGCATCACATCGACAGCACAGAATGATGTATGACGACGGCAGCAGAATCAAAGGGAGAAATACAGAACTAAACGATGGACCCCTTTTTCCAGATTTCATATAGCCAAAAGGCATTTTTCCCCTTTGATGAGGAATGTGCACTTTTAATACCCGCTTCATCTCCTACTTGTTCATCCATGAGAGAAATACTATACCCTTGTTTTTCCGCCCACCGCAAGTACATACGAATCAACATGGAACACCAATCTTGTGCCTCTGTACCACCGGCACCAGCATGGAAATGTAAGATGGCATTGTTCTTATCATATTCACCACTTAATAGAAGCAATACTTCGATGCTCTACTTCATGGGTCAATGCTCTGACCATCGGAGTCAGCTCACTTTTTCCATAGATACATCGTCTTCGTCATGGCCATTTCTAGCATGAGCTTTAGCTTTCTTCAACATCTGTGACAAGTTGTTTTATATCCTCTACGGCATCTTTTAATTGTGTAGCCTCTTGGGAAATATCACGTGCCGAATCTGGATCATTCCAGAAATCAGGATCGCTCATTTTTATATCTAATGTGAGTATGCGTTCTTCTTTTTGAGCAATGTTAAAGTGAATCCCTCATTCCAAAAATACGCTCCTCTAAATTGTCGATGGGACCTTTTAAGTCCTCTAACAATTTATTCACCCTCTTTCTTTCATTCTATACAACAAATGGCCGCACAGGAGATGTATCACCTCGCTGCGTGGCCATGAAAGTCTAGTCTACGTTTTGTGGTTCCAACACGTCTTCATGGTGGGTCTTAGCATCAGCTAGATGATCAACCGGTTCTTCTTCTGCTATTGTGTCCACATTAATTTGGATACGGTATAAATACATAATTGTTTCATCCGTAATAGCTTCTTTTCCTATTTTCGAACATGTCATAGGCCTCAAATTTGTATTCTACTAATGGATGTCCATATGCGCGTAGACTAATCCCTTCTTTTTAACATATCCACAGCATCCAAATGTTCCATCCATTTTGCTATCCACAACTTTTAGCATGATTGCTTTTTCAAGCTCACGCATATTTGGCTTTCTCAAATAAGGATTCACGTTTTCATATTCTTTTGTGGGCAATGTCGATTAAAGTGGTCTTGCAATTCTGCACGACCATATTCTTCCATTTGCTCTACTGTCAACATACCTGGTTCTAAGAAATAAATCTCTAAATGTTTTAGTAAACCTTCATAGTTCCATTCTTCTGGATATAATTTTTTCATCTGCATATTGATTCATAGAGTTGATAATCAAAGTTATCAACCATATGTAAAAATCGTTTCACGCAAAGAGTTGGTTATTTAAGATCAAACGACGTTGTCCGTATAATACTTCCCGTTGTTGATTCCTAACATCATCATATTCAAGATATACTTACGAATATTAAAGTTATGATTTTCTACTTTTTCTGTGCTCGTTCGATGGATTTAGTAATCAAAAGAATGCTCAATTGGCTCATCTTCTTCCATGCCCTAATTTATCCATCATGCCAGCACCATATTATCTGCCAAAATACGCATTAAATCATCTTCCAAAGATAAGAAGAATTGAGAGGAACCATTGTCCCCTTGACGGCCAGAACGACCGCGCAACTGATTGTCGATACGACGACTTTCATGTCGCTCAGTACCTAAAATATGCAAAGCCACCTAGTTCAGCTACTCTCCTTCTCCTAAAGATATCATGTACCACGACCCGCCATATTGGTGGCAATTGTTCCATACCATACTGCGACCTGCATTAGCAACAATTTTCCGCTTCTTTTCATGATGTTTCGCATTCAATACATTATAAGTACGCTTTTGTCAACATATCACTAAGCATTTCAGATTGCGTAATAGGTAGGTACCCACTGAAGTTGGTTGACCTGTTTTATGACGTTCCACCACATCACGAACAACTGGCGATATTAGCACTCTTTTGTCAAAAGATTAAATCAGGCATATCGATGCGTGCCAATACTTTATTGCGGAATTTCATATACTTCAAACCGTAAATATTATTAAATTCTTGTTCTCTGTTTTCGTCGTACAGTCCTACCAGACAATTTTTCATACATACGGAAATAGTTCTGGAAATGTGATAGAGGCTAAGGTTTGGCTTACGTTCTACGTAGACCCTTCTTTTCGCCTCAATGGCTTGGTGCAAACCATCAGAATAGCGACGACCAGACATCAAACGACCGGTAAATTCATCAACGATAACCACCTCGCCATCTTTTCACGACGTAATCTTTTGTCCCGTTCCATCATAGCATACGCACGAAGGGAGGCACTCAACAAGTGATTCAACTCTAAGTTAGAGGAATCATACAGTTTTCGATGTGCAACATTTTCAACTTTTGCAATCCCTTCTTCTGTAGGAACACATCGTTTTTGTTTTTCATCGATGGTGTAATCTTCGTCTTTCACCAAGTGTGGCACTATCTTTAGCTAATTCATAATAGCGTTCAGTGAGAGCGTTCCTGGGACCAGAAATAATGAGTGGCGTACGAGCTTCATCGATTAAAGATAGAGTCACTTCATCGACGATGGCATAGTTCAATGGAGCGTTGTACCCATTTGATCTGCATGGACAACCATGTTTGTCACGCAAATAGTCAAAAGCCAAACTCATTGTTTGTACCATACGTGATATCTGCTCCATAGGATTGTTTCCGTTGATCGTAATCTAAACCAGCTACGATTAAGCGGTAGATAAACCTAGGAAATTATATAAACGTCCCATCCACTCGCTGTCACGTTTGCGCCAAGTAATCATTAACTGGTTACTACGTGAACACCTTTACCAGATAGAGCGTTTAAATAGACTGGTAAAGGTAGCTACCAAATGTTTTACCTTCACCTGTACGCATTTCTGCAATATTACCACGATGTAATACAATACCACCAATCATTTGCACGATCGAAAGTGACGCATACCCAATACACGTTTAGATGCTTCACGAACTACAGCAAATGCTTCTGGCAAAATATCATCTAATGTTTCACCTTTAGCCAACCTTTGCTTTGAATTCTTCTGTTTTTTGTCACCAAGAAGTATCGCTCAAGGATAACAAATGCTGGTTCCAATCCATTAATTTCTTCAACAATGGACCGAATCCGTTTCAATTTCTTTTTGCATTTTTGATTGCCTAATAGCTTTTTGTATAAAACCTAACAAACTATCTCAACTCCTTAAATATGGAAAGTATTTCAATTAAATACTATGTATCTAGATTATTATAGCCTACTAACACTTTAATAGTCAAAAAGAAGCGCTTTTTAAAACGCATCTTCATGGAACACTCACAAATAAATACTAGGAAGTCTCCGCAACGAAGACTTCCTAGCATTCTCTTATATATGACTAATGCAGTAAAGTTTTATACTACTTTGCATCCTTTGTTTCATATTCCAACACCGATAGGATCGTTTGCAGCTCCGTAGTTGTTCATGTCAAGGCTACTCCTTCTAATAAAGAACGAGACTAAATCAGCCAGACTTCATATATAACTCATCGATCTTTAGCAGCTGCACATAATTAATGCTGCTTCATTGCGAATAATTACATCCACCAAAACTGACATACTCTTCTACAATTCCATCGTTAAACTTAGCACTCTATTGATTTTGATTGATGGCCATATTCATACTGGGTACAAAGCATGCATATGCTCCACCGCACAGCTAACTTTTTCGGTGTTAAAAGCCGTTTGCAGTTGTTCTTTGGCTACTGTCAACGACGTACTAAAAAGAATCTTATAAAAACCTGTTTTGTCTAATGTGTAATCGTATTCATTCATGAGGTATCCCCCTCACTGGTGTTTCTATTAATTCTATACGTTCTTATAGACCATCTTTCATATTCGCTTCCCGACCTAGGACTCCTCCTTTCTCTTACTATTTCATTTCGCATATATGGGCGTTCTTTTACAAAGTATAACAAAAGTTGATATTTTGTATTGATTATCATACTGATTTTGTATTTATAATATATATATTTTTCACTATAAATCGTCAATTATTTCCCACTATAAAGTCATATAGAAAAAGCTCCATAATGCTTTATATATCAACACTTTTAATCATATATAGTAACTATTATGTACTGACGCTATATATTTGACATTAAAAGGCTTCACTGTCAATATACAGCTAGAAATATCTCCAACTTTCTAGTATATATATCAAAAACAAAAGCGAGATACTGTTTACACGGTATCTGCTAATCGTAGTGCCGGAGTGGGACTTGAACCCACACGGTGTTACCCGCTTGATTTTTGAGTCAGAGTGCGTCTGCCATTCCGCCACTCCGGCTCGTCAATGATATTAGTATACACAGGAGCAGAAAAATTGTCAATCTCACCCTCTATTATACTTAAAACACGCAAATTATTCTTGCATTTATATTTCTTGTAGTATCCCTCACGATTTACCTTTTCCTAAGTCTCACAAGAATCTACAAACGCTCTAGCCGCTGCCTTCACTACCTGAAGAATTTGATATACAAATAGAGGCTAAAAATATTTTTATAGATATCCTTGATAGGCCTTAGGCTTACGCCCTCCTACTAACTCAAAGGCCCAAGGAAATGGACTTTGTGTAGGTGTCATAGTGAGAAAAATGAAACTCATGTCACGCAAAGTATCTTTCACAGACCCTAAAATACTTGGCTCCAACATGGTAACGCTTACATAACCTACACGTTGTAAAGCTTTGCTGCATTTCACAGGGTAGCTGGTACAATCCCACCATCGGGATACGTATTTTCCTTCGAAATCAGTCCTGCTTCTGTCATATACAGCGAGACCGCCGCATTCCGCATAGATTGGCATACCTTTTTCACTAGCCTTACGTATGCTATCTTTCATAGATTCATTGTTCCCTAATTGAGATAAAAACATCTCTGAAAACCCACCACCAAAAAGATACCATCTACATCTGGCAAGGATTCATCTTGTAAAGGACTAAATAATGCAACTCCGCCCCTTCTGCTTCTAACGCTGCTAGGCTAGCTGGATAGTAGAAGGAGAATGCTTCATCCAGGCGATGCCAATGCGCGCGCGTTTTCTACAGCCTCTACTACCTCCTCCAGTTTCCACAGAACAAGTCCGCCGCACTTTTGAGCTAACTCTACTAAGGCTTCTAAAATTCACCATAACTTTTCACGCTTCACGAATGTAGCAATAGCCTCTGTGGGATCACTTTCTGTCACTGGTGTCAATCCCTAAATGACGTTCTGGTGATTGCATGCGCTCATCACGACGAGATGGCACCTAGTACAGGGAACCCCTAATTTCTTCATCGCCGTCCGTATCATATGTTCATGATTATCCGATCCTAATCGGTTTAAAAATAACTCCACCAAATTGTACCTCTGGGTCGTAATCACGGAAAGCCTTTAGCAATGGCTGCCGCACTTTCTCCCATAGCCTTACAATCGATAACTAACACCACCAGGGCTTTTTAAATCTTTGGCCACTTGCGCCGTGGAACTAACGCCTTCCACGTCCCCCATCATGAGCCCCATTCACCTTCTATAATAGAAATATCAGCAGTCTCCGCTTGCCCCACAAAAAGGAATCAACTTATGTGGTGGCACAAGCCAGGTGTCTAAATTATAGCATTCTCGTTGACTAGCAATTTTATAAGCCGGATCAATATAATCCGGGCCTACTTTAAATACCTGTACCGCTTTTTCCCTGCTCTGTCAAAGCCGCCAATAGCCCTGCTACAATGGTTGTTTTTCCAACACCAGAGTTGAGTGCCTGCTATAACAATTCTTGGTCGTTGTACAGTGTTCATAAAAATACCTCTTGGCAATCTTTTACGTTTCGCCAAAATTGTAGATAAATAGTTTAATTTTTGTATCAGATGGCAAAAACATCTACATTACGATAGACTTCTTCCTCTGGTAATCCAACACAGAAATCATCAGCCTCTTCTGCCATATCATGTTTGCGAAAGTGTTTCTTGCACTTCAGCAGAAGTTTCGATACACTTCATAATCACTGCATCATCAGCTACGGCAAGTACAGCATCAATTTTTTTCTTTTTGGTGCTGTGGCTGGAATAATCGCTAATACTTCTTCTTTTTCTACAATTGGGATGTCTAAGTGAGATCCGATTGCACAGAATGCAGTAACACAGAATAGTTTCAATATCAAAACCAGCAGATTCTACTAGCGATATACATACATGTATGTACTGTAGAAACATTGGATCTGCCCAATGTTAAGAATACTACTTTTTTACCCTTCTTCTAGTAATCCAGTAATGATTTTACGTGCTTCTTCCCAGCCTTTAGATTGTTCATTGTCATCCAATACCATTAGAATCACAACATGTACGATTTCTGTATGTTCTTGAATATATGGTTCTGCAATATGTAAGGCTACAGAGCCATCTCTGTTTTTCGGTGTAATGACTGACATCTTCTCCCACAATACGAGCAGCTTTTACCGTCATCAACTCAGAGTCACCAGGACCTACACCAATACCATATAATTTACCTTTCATCAGGACACCTCTTTTGTATTAACATATGAACTAGTGAAGATCACTCATTCCCAAACTACTATAACCTTTTTTAGTATATCATGACTCGCTATGAATGTATGTACACCAACTAAGTATATCACTCTTATTAAGTCGCCCTACAACCATCGATATACATGATTTATAACTTTTATAATCGTCTTTGGTATAAACCTTGCATAGCATCTGCTCAAAATGTTCTACATAGATAGTCTTGAATTTCCGCATATTCACCAAGACCTTTTTCGTATTGTACCACTTCATATCCGCTTTTTGTGTTAATTCAGAAGCAAACTATCTTCTTCCTCTCCGAATAAATCATTCAAAGGCATGGTCACCACAAACTAATAATAGAGGATGTAAATGTACTTTCTTAGGTTCGTGACCTTCTCGTTCCCATCGTTCTAAAAACTATCTTCTGTGTTGGGAAATTTTCCAATGTAGCAATGGATATATTTCGTAAACCGTCTATGTTGTAATTTCAATTGTAGACACTGCATAGGATGCATTCCTACATTAAATCCACCATGACCTACTAGAGTAAATCTTCTGTTTCAGGAACCTGTAAAGCGCGATAAAAGCGATCAGTCAAGATTTGGTAATCGTCTGCGTACTTTTCTCCTCTTGTCCCATGAAATACAAAAAGCGGTCTGACAAATACAATTTCTTATGCAGACCTTGTCGCATTTGAACGCCATAATATCGCGAAAACTTATCGAACTCTGCACCACCTACTACAATGTGTAGGCTGCACAATGATGCGCTCATAGCCCTTCTTCTACAATCGTTCCATTGCCCAAACTTTCATTTTGGAATACAATATTTCTATCTTTCAAACGCTTTAATGACAATACGTGATGTGAAAGCCACCCGTACTTCATGAGCTCGGATTTGCTTTGCGAATAGCATCTACTACTGGGAAAAATTTGAGTTTTCTCTTGCGCTGATCTACCGTGAATCAAAGATGTGACTAGATATAATCTCTTTCATGTTCTATGCCTCATGCCCTAAAATTAAGAACATACCTATCCTGTAAAATTATGCGTGTACATAAGATAAATACAGTAGTAACTCTCTGTAATAATGAACACTATAAGTCATTATAAAGAGCTATACCCAGTTGACCCTTCACTAACAACTAAGTATAGCTCTCTTACCTGTATTTACTTTACAGTAATCGCAATATCATCATTTTCTACTACTACATGAATTGTTTTACCTTCTCCTGCTTTACCTTCTAAAGATAGCATCAGAAATTGGATCTTCTACTAACCGTTGGATAGCTCGTTTCAAAAGGTCTTGCATAGCAAAGTCAGTTCCTTCTGCTACGATTTTATTCATAGCTTCATCAGATACTTCTAGTTCCATACCTTGTTCATGTAATCGTGTTGTCACAGATTGCAACAAAAATCACTGCCTATACTTTGCAATTGTTCTGTTTCTAGAGCATGGAAAACAATCATTTCATCAATACGATTTAAAAACTCTGGGCGGAAATGAGATTTTTCACAGCTTGAGTACATCTTTTTCATAGACTCTTTTATCTTTTCCACTTTCTTCTTCTCCTTTTAGCCGCTATTCAGAATCCATAGCTGCCGTATCTTCTTTGAGATACTTCGCTCCTAAGTTACTTGTCATAATAATCACTGTATTTCTGAAATCGACGTGTACGACCTTGGTTATCAGTCAAACGTCCATCATCCAAGACTTGCAATAACATATTAAAGAAAGTCTGGATGCGCCTTTTCACTTCATCAAAGAACACCACTATATGGGCGACGACGAACAGCCTCAGTTAGTTGACCTCCTTCATCATATCCTACGCGCAGGCGCTCCCACTAAACAGCTCACCGCATGTTTTCCATATGCTCCGACATGTCGATACGAATCATAGCATTTTCATCGCCAAAGATAAATTGGATGCTAAGGATACTAGCTAATTCTGTTTTTACCAACCCCAGTAGGGGCCTAAGAATAGGAAAGGAACCAATTGGACGTTTTGGATCTTTTTAATCCCAGCTCTTGCACGGCGTACCGCTTTCGATACAGCTACGACAGCTTCATCTTGACCGATGACACGTTGATGTAATTCTTCTTCCAAGCAGCAATAAGCGTTCCGATTCTTCCTCTGCCACACGTGATACAGGATCCACTCCATTCAGACACTACTGCGCTATTTCAGACTCTGTCACCACTAACTTAGATTCGCTATCTTTTTGCTGATCTTCTTGTTTTTGATGCAATGTCAGATTCTAACTCTTTTTCTTTATCACGAAGTGTAGCTGCTCGTTCAAAAGTCTTGGGCTGTCACAGCTGCCTCTTTTTCTTTTTGTACTTGCACTAACTCATCTTCTAATGCTTTTCACATCTGGGTTGCCGTAAACACAGCCATACGCACTTTCGATGCTGCTTCATCCATGACATCGATTGCTTTATCTGGCAAGAATCGATCTGCAATATAACGACTTGATAAATGTACAGCTGCTGCCGAGCTTCATCTGTAATTTGTACCTTATGAAATGCTTCATGTAGCGATCACGTAAGCCCTTCAAAATAGATAAAGCATCTTCTTCGCTCGGCTCTCCACTTGTACCGGTTTGGAAACGGCGTTCCTAAAGCAGCATCTTTTCAATATGCTTTTTATATTCATCTAATAGTAGTAGCTCAATCACTTGGAAATGTGCCACGTGCTAGAGCTGGCTTCAAGATATTTCGCTGCATCCATGGCTCCTTCTGCCATTTCCTGCTCCAATCAAAGTGTAATTTCATCAATAAATACAATCATGTCATCATGAGCTTGCACTTCATCCATCACTTTTTTCAAGCGTTCTTCAAATTCTCCGCGATATTTGGCTCCACGCTAACATGGAACTCAAGCTTACGAAATAATGCGCTTATCTCGTAATACATCCGGCACATCACCACTGACAATGCGTTGTGCTAAGCCCTCTGCAATGAGCTGTTTTACCTAGCCCCAGGTTCTCCGATAAGGACTGGATTATTTTTCGTGCGACGACTTAAAATCTGAATCACCCGTTGAATTTCTGTCTACGACCAATGACAGGATCGATTTTGCCTTGTTTTGCACTTTCATTAGATCTGCCAGCGTAGTCAGAAATTTCGCCTAAATCACTAAGCTGTACCTTGTGTTGGATTAGAACTTGGTTCTTCTCCACCTACGATGCATTTACTTTTTCTACTACATCTTCTGGACGAGTTCCTTTTCGATGCCAATAATTGCATGGCTACCCACCACCATCGTACAATAGGCCCTAATAAAATGTGCTCTGTACCGATGTAGTTATGTCCACGACCATTGGCGGCTTGTTGCGCTAAATCAATACATGTTTCAGTGCGCGGTGTCATTTGTAATTGGCCTCACTATGTCGTACCTTTACCAACTGCACGAATCACTTCTTGTTCAATGCCTTTCCTTCTACTCCCTAGGCTAGCAACGCACGTGCAGACACTGATTTTTCTTCTTCTACAAGACCTAACAACAAATGCTCTGTTCCCTACATAGTTATGTTTATAAGTTCAATCCCTTTTTCTTGGGCAATTGCTAACACGTTTGCCCCTTCTGTATATCTTTCTGTCATTTTCTTCCTCCTTTTGAACCTCGTAACAAGGTATCTTGTATTACTTGTGCCCTTTGACTATCACGTTCTTGCGAGCCCATCGACTCTTTCCCCACTAATTTGGCCAGGAAATTCGGTCTTGTAATGACTAGCATTTCATGAAAGTTCATGGTCACATTTATTAATTTCATATCTATGCCTAACTGGACATCACTCAATAAAGGTAAGGCTTCTTCTCCTGAAATACGGCGTGCATGGGTCCAAAATACCATAGAGACCTCCACACTTATCTTCTATGCCTTCTTTATCTGTAGTCCATAATTCAGACCGTAGCTTTTTCTTCCTCTTTTACAACACCTTGTACAATCTGTGAAAGTTGGTCAATTGTTGCCTGTTCACTGATTCCCATGGTTTGCTGATTAGAGATTTGATATACGTGGCCTAAGCCCTCAGATCCTTCACCATAGAGGCCTCGTACAGAATACCCCATACGGATAATGCTACAGAATAATGCGCTGTAATTTGCCCGTCATTGATAACGCTGGAACATGAACCATCACGGATGCTCTCATCCCCCGTTCCTACATTGGTAGGACAGGCAGTTAAGTATCCAAAGTCTTTTTGAAAAACGCATAATCGTATTTACTTTCTATCACATCATCAATAGCTACCGCTCGTTCATGAGGCTTTTTCTAGTGTAATCCTAATTCCATGGACTGAATCACGCAAATGATCTTCTTCATTCACCATAATGGCAATGCGAGAGTCTTCAAATGATGACACTTCGTTCTTGACTCTGGGTCGCTAAATTAGGAGAAATTAAGTGCTTTTCTACTAGCACATCTCGTTCCATAGGGCTTAATGATGCTAAGTTAATTTTTGAAAAAAACTTTTACCATAGGCTGTTTGCAAAGGGTTAATCATAGACCGCATATGCCCATCAACCTTAGTTAAATCATTGAGATCTCCCTCGATTTGTAAAGGATACTCCTTTAAAATTTCTTGCTAATCGGATGCGACTGAGATAAAGACAATGCGATGATCTAAGTCGGTTTCTTTCATCCAAGGCGATAACGCCTCATCTAAAATAGTGTGTAACATAGACCCTCACTAATTTGATTCTTTAGACTGTTCTAAGACTTAATTTCATCACGAATTTGTGCAGCTCTTTCAAGTGCTCTTCCTTTACCGCCTGAATTAGCTCATTTCGTAATTGCTTAATAGTTTGCTCTACTTTCAAATCTGCCGCTCCTCGTTGAGGAATGCGACCTTCGTAAAAGAAATAGTCCATGAATACGCTTAATTAGGAACTAAAGTGTGCTCGAAAACGCTTCGTAGCATCTATCACAACCTAATCGACCTTGATGATTAAACGCCGATATAGTCATGCCACATTGTGGGCAAGTAATCTGTTCTATTACCCCAATGCACTGAGGATACATAACATTGGCAAAAATTGATTGATTAAAAAGCTATCATCAAACATGAGGAAAACATGGTTCCACCTCCCTGCTCTTTTTTTGATTCGCACATTGTTGGCAATAATGATGCTCCTCTTTTGCTCCATTCACAATAGATGTCATATGAATGTTTGCATTTTCTTTACCACAAGAATCACATTTCATAGTCTACACCTCCTCATTTATGATGTTCATAGTGAGCTTGATAAAAACGCTCCGCTGCTTCTTTTCTATGTTCCACTGGTACATCTTGTAAAATTCTAACAAATGCTTCATGCAACATCGCGCTTCACGTTTTGTAATACGCGCTTCTTTCCTATGTTGAAATAATACTTGGTCAATAGTGACCAATTGTAATTCACTGAGTTCATCTTCATTACGTTGTGGAGATTGTTCTAGGGAATCAAAGACTTGTTTTCTCACTGGTTCCATAACTCTAGTGATTGTGATGAGTCCACCTAGTCCCACGTCTGGACTGAACAAAGAATCCTCGATCATTAGAAAAACGTGTACTCAACACATAACTGCAATTTGTGATGGTGCACAATCCAAAAGTCTCCGCTAGTTCATTTCTCCTAAGCGTAATACCTTCCTGCTCCTCTAACAATTTCGTCAATATAAACTGTTCAATCTTTATCTGCTAAAATACTCATAGTATATCCTCATTTCTTCTAATTCATGATGTACCATCATCACAACTGACTTTATTCATAAAATTAAGTTCCTTCTTATGATGAATGAGACAACCACTTTTGACTTTTGTTCTTTTCTGTATGGTTAGAAGTATATCTGACTTTTTGACCTTTGTCAAATGCTTTTGACTTTTTGACTATTTTGTTTTAAAAAAATGTGAGACCCTATTCATATACGAATAACATCGCACATCGATGGCACAATAAAATGAGTAGCCCCTGCTATGAAAGGCTACCTCTTTTGTATATTCAACAAACAACATCACTCTTACAAATATCATTATTGTGTTTAGTTATATGTGTTTTTGTGTTAGGTTTTTGTATTATGTGTGTTTTTATTATGTGTTGTGTGTGTTTTATGTGTCGATAGGTTTGATATGAAAGTTCTCACTTCACTGTAGAGCGAGAGTGTAGTCAATTATTGACGACTACCTAATTTGGAGTCCAAGAATAATTGTGCAGAACGGCTATCTTGTGCAAATGTGAATTGATCTACTAAGTCGGTTGCATTCACTTCTTCTTCTACTTGTTCTTCTACGAGACCAGTTCAAGAAGATACTGTTGCATAATCTTTTTCTTCTAATGCCAATGCATACTAAGTTGTGGATTTTTGCCAGTAATCATTTGTTCATGAGCTAATACATTGCTTTTGCTTCTAAAAGGATTAGTCAATAGTAGATGCTGTGTTTTTACATCACCTAATGTTACTTTTTCGTTGTTGCTTTTGTAAGTAATCAATGAATTTGAAAGCGTGAGTTACTTCTTCTTGGTATTGTGCACGTAACCATGCGGAGAAAAGCCTTTGAAGTTAGCATCAGCCATAGCTAAGGAAAGAGCTAAATATGTGGATGCTGCATTAAATTCGAAAATTACTTGTTCGTTAAGAGCTTGTGCTGCTTTGCAGATTCATATTTTTATACCTCATATACTATTTATAAATTGACAATACACATCGATGTGTTTCCCCACATCGTGTTTCATTATAACAGATAAATCGAAATAAATCAATCTTCTTTTTCTATTTTTTCGATTTTTATCATTTATCCTGTATTTTTGATAATAGTTTATGAGTTACACAGACTGAAATGCTCAATCATTCATGCATAGCTGACTAAAAGAGTATACTATCATGCAGAACTTTTCATTTTTATATATACATTATACACATTGGAGGTGAGATGTTATGATGAATCTAATCAGTCGTGCTTTTACTCGAGCTAAAACAAAATCTAAGCTCTCCCATAAAGTAAAAGTGTATATCGTCTCTGGTTTTTGGGTGCTAGGGAAAGACAACCTTTATTCAGCAACTCATGCAAGAATTACCAGATCCAACAAGAGTTTTAATGTAGAGCATGATTTTGGCCAAGTCAATTTAGATGAATATCCTTCGAGAAAAAGTATATACCGTTCGCAGAGCTCCATCTGGATGCATTTGTTGTAGCTTCAGCCGGCGATTTTCGTGAGAGCTTTAGTAGATATTTTGAGACACTCAAGATGTGGATTATATTATTATTGAACCATCTGGGGTCAGTCAACTATCTAGACATTCTAGCTATTTGCAAGATTCATCTATTGCAAAAACGCATTGAAACTCACTGGTTTATGTGTCCATTGTGGATGCTATGCGGGCGCCCTATGTATTATAAAAACTTTGGTGTCTTCTTTAAAAGATCAAGTGCCTCTCAGTCAAGTCTTTATTAGCCATCGAAGATGAGAGATTTGCTACAAAAACCTTAGAAATTATTCGTCTCTTAAGTCCAGCGGCTCCTATATACACTATTGCCTTGGAATGAGATTACCCTTTCAAAATATATTTCAATGTCACGAGAACAAGCCGTGTCGTCTTATCTCTAACAAAAATATTGAGAAATCACGAGGTCATCATACAGCTCGGAGATCACCCTGAGATTCCCCACCATGACCACATCGCTCATCATGCACAAGCCAAAAGATGCTTTCTTAACATGCACTGTGGAATGTACCTTGCCTCGCACCATCCGATGAATGGCAGCACCGTTTTGAAAGCCCTCATCGAAACGAATACAACTGGTAACCATATCTTACGCATGAAAGGTTGCATTCCTCTTTCCACAGGTGGACAAGCTTTGGTACAATACAATGGAACTGGTTTAGAGATTGCTCCTACCACGTTACATGATTCATATTTAACCATCATTGGTCCTTCTTTTGAACAATGATGCGTTTGCGAGTCTTTATTAACGAACAATGTAGACACCTTTGCAAAACTATCCCCACCTATGTAGTGATGGGCTTTCTCGGTTCCGGAAAGACAAGCACCCATGCATCAGCTGGTCATCGAGAGTCATCATTTTCAAATGTTCTTCTCTTTCCAATTTGAGCAGGGCTTACAAAGTCCACGCTCTTTCAACAAAAAGAGTGCATACTTTCTCCATCGACGATGATCCCAGAACACTATCTCCACTTGTCAACAAGTATTACAACGACCATCAGTATCGTGAACTTTGGATCGATATGGAATGGAGTGGGGCTCCTAGAACAGTTTTGAAGCACTTTTTCTCTGCTCCCTTAGGAGATATGCTAACGATTAAACCTTATCTATTATGTGACCATCCAGAATGGATGAGGCTCACACTACCATGTTGAGAAATTCCCCTTTCACAAATTCGCTATAGCGATACGGTCATACTGGACAACACTACGCAAGAAAAAGGCTAAAGTATACTGATTAGCTCCTAATAGCACGCTGGATTGCCTGCCAAGATGTGAAAGCCAGTGGCCTATCACAAAAGCCTACAATGTCTAAACGGATGGAAACAATACTGCAATCATCCCTATCCTGTTAGCCTTTGGGATATATGTTTTATGCACAGCCTAGGTGGGTAACCGACCACGGCCATCTTATTACAGATGATACCATTTCTTGCTCTTAGGGACTGGCATTTCCGTCATCGTAGAACAATATGCCTCTCCTATCGCATCGAAAAATATTTACATCGTTCTCCTATGTTTGCCTATATACTAGCTATTATCATGGCTTGTACTATGCCACTCTGTGATTGCGGTAATCCCTATCTTACGCAGTCTAACACGTCAGTATGGAACCAAAGGTTGATCTATTCTTTACGATGATTGGTCCTTTGCTAAATCATTGTACTACTCTCCACGTATTATGCCGTTCCCAAAAAGAACCTATGATACTCTGAGGACGACCTTTACTAGGAATTTTCCTAGCTTTTATTGTCATGTGTTGTGGCTCTCGTATCTACAGTCGTACCGATGCATTCCTCCATGGAGACAATTAACTCTAGTAAAATCGCTGTCAAAGACATAGGATTTTTCGGAGATTACAGAAGAAACCTTACGCCTGTTGCCCTTTATCATAATTGGGTCTATACTAAGTGAGTGGGTTACAATTATTTTTACCTAAACAATGGTTTGCAAGATATATATCCTTATCTGGCTCCATTTTAGTCATCTTCGTATGATGGCACTCGCCTTTTTGTGTATCCATCTGCTCTACTGCAGATGCCATTATCACTCGGTCCTTTTAGACGTCATTCCTTTACCGGGGAATCTTGGCATTCTTACTGTTTGGACCTTTATTAGACATTAAAAACTACGTCTTATTACGAAATCTGTTCCCTAATTCCTTTGTGAAAGTATATAGTATTTCCATTATTCTGGGAACAACGATTATCCATGACATCTATTTTTCGATCATGGGAGGTTATGCACTATAGATACATTCCTACAATGCTAACATCCACGCCGCGGTAGAAATCATGTGGCCTCTGCTAGCTGCAGCCTGTCCTTGATATATTTATTAACAACAGGCTCCATCTATCGCTTAATTGCCCTAATTCCTATATCATCGCTCTGCTATGGGCTTTGACATTATTACTATTATGGAGCACGATCAAAGCGAGTACATATTCCGTAAATCCTATGGCTCTTCTTGTCGAAAATGCTATCCTATACGGATTGTGTACCTATGTTAAGTCCATCCATCTTCCATGCCCAAAGCCTTTTTGCATTACCAGCTGAAGAGCCGGTGGACCAAGTCATTTCCATTGCCAAAGAACCAGTTCCAACGAAACGATTATAAAAAGCATTGGTGATGGCATCGATGATACGCATCGACACATTACATTAACATCTAGAAATTATTACGATACTGTTTTAAAAGTATCTAATCACATTGAAAAGTATAAAAGGATATACCGTAACTGCTGCAGGCTATATTTCTTATCATGACAAAAGCATTACAAGGTAACGATTTTGTATTAGCTCGTGATCTAATGATTTGTTGTGTAGCAGATATGTCTCCATTTGGATTACCTACTGAGTACTCCTCTGCTACACCATTATTGGAGCACAGCTTGGTATGCATGGAAGGAACTATCGGCACTCAGTAGCTTCCACGGTGTAGAACAGCCTTACATCGTAAACAGCAAAATTACACAAGCCGATGCTGTCGATGGATTATATTTTCCCTAACTAATGGTAAACACCTTATCTTTGAGCATGCCGAAAACCGCATATCGGTGGTATCGCACTGAGTGCTGCGTAGTTTATGATAGTCTATTCGTGTTTATTACTATTTATGTTAAAATAAATAATATATATAATCTTATAAATCTTGCTATACTAACTCAAAAGTGTACTGTGTGAAACGAATGACTGAGGCCTTACTCTCCTTTCAGCTTTGCTCTCTCTGTATACTGTATTCAAACACCAGTAAATGCAACTGATGTTTGGGTAAGCTTCCGACCGGTACGAAACTGTGGATACCTATATTATGGATGGTACCAGTTTTCGTGTGGTAAATCTCAAAACTGGTCCTTGGATGTCTGCAGCTGTGTACAAAACAGAGTACAAAATGCCGAGTAAAGGAAAGTATTAACTTACGGAACTTACGTCAGAAGTTTTAAAACAGATGTGTGGCGCTATTACACTACTACAATGGGAAATAGTTTCATGGCCGTACTGACCAACAATTTCCTACACAATCAACAACATTGGTTGGCCGAACAATAAAATATCGCTATAGCGAATTTGTGAAGAAATTTCCGTACGGTAATTGTGACTCCACCCATTCTGGATGGGTCACATAATGAATTATGTTTAATAGTTAGCATATCTCCTAGGGAGAGCGGAGAAAAAGTGTTCAAACTGTTCCTGGGACCCATTCCATTCCATTCGATCCAAAGTTCACGATATTGATGGTCTTGTAATACTTGTGACAAGTGGAGATAGTATTCATGGGATCATCGTCGATGGAAAGTATGCACTCTTTCGTTGGAAAGAGCGGGACTTTTGTAAGCCCTGCTCAAATTGAAAGAAGAACATTTGAAATTTTATGACTTTCATTTTAACTGTGATGGCACTTGTCTTTCCTGAACCGAGCCCATCACTACATAGGTAGAATGGTTACCAAGTTCTATATTGTTCGTTAATAAAAGACTGTAACACATCATTGTTCAAGTGGACCAATGATGGTTAAATGAATCATGTAACGTGGTAGGGTAATCTAAACCAATTCCATTATTGTACAAAGCTTGTCCACCTGTAGAAAGAGAATGCAACCTTTTATGCATGTATGGCCAGTTGTATTCGTTTCGATGGAAACTTTCAAATGGTGTTGCACTCATCGATGGTGCGAGGTAAAATTACACTCTACGATACATGTTAAGAAAGTATCTTTGGCTTGTGCATGATGGTGATGTGGTCATGATGGGGAATCTGGGGTGATTCCGGGCTGTGCAGTGGCCCTTATGGTTTTCAATATTTTGAAACCCAGGAGATAAAAGCCGACCATTTTCTCGTGAATACATTGAAATATATTTGAGGTAATCTCATTCCAAGGCAATATGTATATAAGGCCACCGAGTTTAAGAGACGAATAATTTCTAAGGTGTTTTCCAAATCTTTTCTTCTTGGTGGCTAATAAAGAACAGCTAGAGTAAACAATTTGATCTTTAAAAGACACCAAAGTTTTTATAATACATAAACCATAGCATCCACAATGGACACTAACCAGTGAAATCAATGCATTTTGCAATAGATGAATCTTTGCAAATAAGCTAGAATATCTGATAGTTGACTGACTCTGATGGTTCAATAATAATAATATAATCCACATCTTGGAACTGTCTAAAATATCTACTAAGCTGAAAATCGCCGGCTAGCTACAACCGTCATCAGATGTGAGCTCGCGAACAATGCAGCCTTTCTCGGAGGATAGCTCCATCTAAATTGACTTGACCAAAATCGTTTTCTGAATTAAACTCTTGTTGGATCTGGTAATTCTTGTATTAGTTGCTGAATAAAGGTTGTTTTTCCCCTTTCTAAAAACCAAGAGACGATATAACA
>BNJS01003309.1_pt1 | contig 130309 bp, 122 predicted proteins | sample 8540461 | NCBI WGS metagenome assembly BNJS01 (sample SAMD00202454, study PRJDB9452) | human saliva metagenome | isolation source: human saliva | place: Japan
AGTACACCACCGCAAGGCGACCACCGTCTCATCCAGGCGCACACGGGTGCTGGTCTACGACCTGGGCGGCGGCACCTTCGACACCTCGCTGGTCGACGTCGTCGGCACGTCTCACGAGGTGCTGGCCTCTCACGGGCTGGGAGACCTGGGCGGGGACGACGTCGATCTGCTCATGGCCACGATGGCCCTCAGCCGGGCGGGCATCTCCGAGGAGGACCTCTCCCCACTGAGCTCGACGACCTGCTGGACCGGTGCCGCGACGCCAGGAGCACCTCACCCCTCAGAGCCGTCGGGTGCTCATCATCCTCAGAGGCCAGGACGTCGTTCTGCCCGGTGTCCGACCTGTACACGGCTTGCACACCGCTCATTGAGCGGTCCTGCCAGCGATGGCCCCTCTGGTCGGCAGGATGGACGACGGCAGCCCGGACCTGACCGGATCGCCGGCGTCTACCTGATCGGCGGCGCCTCCGGTCTTCCCCTGGTTCCCAGGCTCTTGCGGGAGCGCTTCGGTCGTCGGGTTCACCGCTCCCCCTACCCCGGGGCCTCCACCGCCATCGGCCTGGCGATCGCGGCGGACCGCACCAGCGACTACGACCTCACCGACCGGCTCTCCCGGGGTTTCGGCGTCTTCCGGGAGGCCGACGGCGGCCACCGTCTCACCTTCGACGCGATCCTGAGCCCGAGGTCCGTCAGGCCTCGCCCGGGGAAGGAAGGCACAGTGCTGACCCGCGAGTACGATGCGGCCCACAACATCGGCTGGTACCGCTTCGTGGGTGCGCCGGTGTCGACGAAGGCGGTGAGCCCCGCGGCGAGATCGCCCCCTACCAGGACATCGTCTTCCCCTTCGAAGCCTCCCTGCGGGACGTCGACGACGAGGAGCTGAGGACCCACTCGGTGGAGCGACGCGATCACGGTCCGCGGATTCAGGAGCACTACCGCGTCGATGAGGCCGGCCTGGTTCGCGTCACCATCACCGATCTCACCGACGGATGCAGCCGCCGTTACGTTCTGGGCAGACGCACCCTGTAAGTGCTGGCCGACCCGCAGTGGGTCAGGCGCGCGCGGCATCGGAGACGGGTGAGGCCCGGGTCTCCTCGTCACTGACCTCGGTCCAGCGCCTCCACGATCGGCCGCAGCTGACTCAGGTTGCGTGCCGAGGCCAACGGAGCAGTCACACCGGGACGATCACGCAGCCAAGCCAGCGCCACGGCTGCCGGCTCCACCCCGTGATCCGCCGCGACACTGGCGACAGTCTCAACGACGTCATAGCACTCGGGCCGCTGGTAGTCGGCAACCATTCCAGCCCTGTCGCCACTGATTGCCTCGTCCCGACGGTACTTCCCCGTGAAAACCGGCGGCCAGGGGCGAAATGGGGCATGAGCCCCATGCCGAGACTCGGCCGCCACCTGGCCCTGGCGCCAGGGCCTTCAGCGTCGTCTCGGTGGAGAAGGTTGTAGTGGGGCTGAAGGACGACGGGCCGTGCGTACCCGTGTGCGTCAGCGATGGCGAACCACTGCCGGATGCGCTCAGGCGTGTAGTTGGACAGCCCCACGTGCCGGATCCTGCCGGCGAGTCGGGCCTCTTCGAAGGCGCCGACGGTCTCCTCAACAGGTGAGACTCATCGTCGAAGTGGGCGTAGTAGATATCAGATGACGTCGGTACGCAGCCGCGACGACGACTCCTCCAGCGCCCGGCGGATGTTATCCGCACTCAGCCCCCGGACGGTCTGGTTTTGGTGGAGACAACTTCGTGGCCAGAACCACGCGCTCACGGACAGGGACGCGGGCGAGGCCAGGCACCGATCACGGTCTCCGACTCCCCTCACGAGTTCCCCGGGCCCAGTAAGAGTATCCATCAGCAGTGTCGATGAGGGTTCCCGCCGCCGTCCAAGTGAGGCGTCCAGCACCTGGAAGGAGGTCGCCTCATCGGCCGTCCAACCGAACGTTGCCTCCCAGCCCAATGGGGCTGATCCTCAGATCAGCCGGGGTACGGGTGGGCGCTCCCGGTCATCTTGCCTCCTGGCGTGAGGCGCCGCCGGGAAGCTGCACCGCGGCGACACTCGCCTTGTCATGAATCGGATCAACTCGGCCAGAATACGTTGAAGGCTGGAACCGTCACCACGGTTCCAGCCTCAGCGAACTAGCGTTCTGAAGGTGTGCGCCTCGCGATGCTCAGATGGCCTGCTGCCGCTTGGCGGCGCGACGCTTAGCCAGCTCGTCCTCAACCAGAGGGTTCCGAGGGGCCTGAGCGTGATCGACGGGGAGGTCCGCCAGCGCTCCCCTCGACCTCGTGCCACACCGCCCACGGCGATGCCGAAGACGCCCTGGCCGCCGGCGACCAGGTCGACGACCTCGTCAGCCGAGGTGCACTCGTAGACCGAGGCGCCGTCACTCATGAGGGTGATGGAGGCCAGGTCCTCGACACCGCGGGGTGCGGGGCGCTGACGGCCGTGCCGGATCTGCTGGAGCGAGACGGTGTCAGAAAGGCGCTTGACCGACCTTGAGGAACCAGGATGTCGCGGAAGGAGTAGAGCCGCTGGGGCCCGATCCCTGGCGCTTCGAGATCGACGGCTCGACCAGCCCGGTACGCGCCCAGTAGTCGAGCTGGCGATACGTGATGCCGGCGGCTCGGCGGGCCACCGGTCGCGGTAGCCAGAATCGGCATCGAGCTGGGGCAGCGGGTCGCCGAACAGCATGCCCTGGTACGCTGAGGCCTTGCTATCGCACTGGCTTCATTCATGCTCACGACCTGCTCCTGTCGCCCGGAAGAACACGCACCCGTAACTGGTGCGGCGGCCCGCCTCGTGCGGCCACGGCTCCACGATAGGGCCGCGAGGGCGATGCTCAACGAAGGGCACGCCCATCTCGGTGTGCCGTCAGGCGCCAGATCTCTAGCTGTGAGTCAACAGTCTGTCATCCCAGCGTCGACTATTCCCCATGATGAAGCCGAGTTCTGCAACAGCACTGCAGTGTCGCAAGTGACGTGAATTACAACACTAGGTCACATCGAGTCACATCGGTCCGCGTGTCGTCGTCATCCCAGGTCGATCGGTCTGCGACAACTGTGCTGCCACTGCTCAGGCGCTCCGCTCCTGGTCATCACTGGGGTCCACGGACCCTCAGACGCGTCAGCGAGACTGTGGCGTGCACCAGGGCCGGTGGTATCCGCTCAGGGCGGTCCCTCTCCAGGGGTGCAGGCAGCAGTCGTCACCCCGCTGGCGTGGGCGGGAGTCTCGGCGGCAGGCCTGGCGACGATGCGCGCGTCATCGTCGACGTCGGCTCCGTGCGCCCGATGCGACCGCCCAGCGCCTCGACGACGTCGTCAAGGAGCCCTGGGCCATGAGTGAGCGGCTGCGAGCCGTGAGCCTGCAGCACCAGTCCCTCGTGCGCGTCACCGGAATGGCCTAGCATCGTCGGTCCGCCGTCCTCCACGGGGACGGCGACCAAGCTCGTCATCAGGATCGGTGGATCGGACACCCAGCAATTGCATCAGGCGCGTTCCAACCCTACGGGAGGTAGTCAGCCCTGTCCGGGAACGCGCAACCGGTGCACGCTGACCTTCGATCGACGCTGCCGCGGCCTGGCCAGGTGGACGCCATCGGGTCGTGCGCCGCCGCTTCAGCCCAGAGCCTCAACGGCGCGACGCAGCAGAATCGTGTGCGGGTCCGCAACGAGCTCAGCCGGGCTCCGGGCCGTCTCCTCACCGGCGCTGCGCGACCGCGACCGACGCGGAGCCACTGCCTGGTCGATCGTGTCCGCCTCCCGCTCGGCTGAGGGCGCGTACCGCGCCCAGGTTGCGCAGGGGCGCACTCCCTTGCGGGTGATCTCCGCATGGCCAGGCGCACGGTCCTGAGGTTCTGCTGGCTGTAGCGTCCCACGAACATCGGGACTGATGAGTCCGACGGCGACAGCTCCTCAATCTGTGACTCACTGGCGCCAGAGTGGGCCAGGGAGTGCCTCCAGATCCATGGGACCGTCGTCGACGATCTGTCCGTCTCGGGCAACCACCCTGGCCACGGGCTGTGGGCGGGGGCCTCGACGTCAGCATCCAGCCGCGCCAGACGGTCACGGATGACGTGCAACGGAAGGTACTCGTCGCGCTGCACCGCCAAGGCGATAGCGCAGACGCTCAGGTCCGCCTGCGGTAGCGACGGTGCCCGTTACCGACACGGTGAGGGCTGATGGGCCCTCACCCTCGAGATAGCGAACCTTGGAGATCGACAGAGGGCGAGACTCCAGCTGAGGAGATCCACCACCTGCCCGATCTTCATCCCAGGCTCTCCCGAGAGATGCCGCGGGGCCCGGGTCTCGCCTGCGCGGGCACTCAGGGCCTCAAGCAGGAGGAGGGGCGTCTCTCTTCTTGCTTCATGCTGAGTTACAGCGCTCACCGAGACGCGGCTCCCGCTCTGAGGGGCCAGGGTGGTAGGTCATCCGGTACTTGCCGATCTGGACCTCATCACCGGGCGAGGGCGCCACCTGCTCAACGCGCGTGCGATTGACGTCATGTTCCGTTGAGCGAACCGGGTCACACGCACGCCGTACCCGCCATCGGGCGAGACGAGAAGACCGCGTGCTTCCTGGAGACGGTGACGTCGTCGAGGGAAGATGTCGGCACGGGGTGGCGCCCACGGTGGTCTCCCTCGGCATCCGGAGGAACCCGCGCACCGGTGGTCGGTCCGTGGTGGACGAGGAGAAGCGCCGTTCCCGACGGCAGGGCAGCGATTGCGGCGGCGTCCTGCTGACTCAGTCCCACCACCGGGAGTCGACTGCGCTGGCGACGTCGACGACCCCGAAGGTCTGTGTGGAGGAGGATCCTGCTCGATCGGACTGCTCGACATTATTCCTGCCCCTCGGTTCGTTGCGGCGCCCGGGTGCGCCTCTCAGGGCACTCCTGCCGTTCGTTGCAGCGCCGTCGAGTCAACACTCGGCGCGACCACTCATGATTGGCCAGCAGCCTGCCCGGCTGCAGGTCCGCGACGATGCCGCGAGAGTGACCAGGGCACCGATTGAGGGGTCTCGAAGCGGTCACGGCTCCGCATTGATGTTGGTCAGGCTGAGACCAAAAGGTCTCACGGGCATGGAGATGGTCGAGCCCTCGAGGATCGCAGAGCCTGTGCGTCGAGCGGTCAGAGCCGCCGCAGGTCGTCAGGCTCTTGAGGACGAGTCAGCGCAGAGCCGACGGCGCCTCGAGGGTGCGTCGCGAGGCGGTCCTCGACCGCCGGGCGTCCGCCTCGATCCCACGCAGGGCGGGGAGAGGCCCGACGACCAACCGGGTGGCGATCTCCTAGCCGCGCTCGGCCACAGCCTTGGAGCTCCCTGGAGGTGGCGAGCCGGTGAATGCCCCAGTCAGCTCCCGGTGGGCGTCGACGGCGAAAGCCCGCCACGAGGCGTCGATGGTCGTTGCTCGGTGCGGTGTCGCGAGGAGCCTGTCGAAGACCTCGGCCTTAAGGTCCTGGCGGGGCATCGAGCTGGAGGCCTGCAGGTGATGGGTGATGCCGCTGGCCGTCGGGTCCGCCTATCCGCTGTGCCTCGAGCTCACGTCGGCACTGACGGCATCCAGTTGCGCCAAAGCGGTCAGGGCCCGCTCATCGCGTCAGCGTCCAGCTCCAGTCCGGGAAGGCCCCGTCAGTGATCTCCCGTGCACGAGCGGCCACCTGGGCGCTGCCCGCCTCACCGAGCAGGCGCGCCTGCCCTGCAGCCTCAGCCAGGCACAGGGCCCGGACGATCTGGGCGTCGGAGCCCGGCGCGGCGCCTGCGGAGCCTGCCCACCCGCCGTGCAGGACAGCCGGGTCCCGTCATCTGTGGAGGGCTCGGTCGAGTCATCAGCCACGAGGCGCTCCAGGAGCGCGCGCGCGCGTGTGCTGGTCGGCATACCTGCTCGTGACTCGTAGCGCCTGGTTCAGCAGGACGGTCAGGGTGCTCAGCTCCGAGTGTCATCGTCGGCGTGCGCCAGGACGGCCTGAACGAACAGCGCCGCATCGATGCGACCGCGTCGCGCAGCCAGGTTATGCAGCATCGACCAGGCCAGGGACCTCGCCATGGGGTCACGCAGGGGGCCGAGCGGCGGTCAGCGCAGACACAGCGAGGGTGTCGTCAGGGCCGCACGACGGCGTGAGTGAGGTCCTCGTCGTTGACGATGACGAGGATCAGGGCAGGGCAGACGCCACGGCCTCGACGACGTCGAGGCTACCGGCCTCAGGACCACCGGCAGGCGGTGGGTGCGTACTAACGCTCCGTCCCCGTCGAAGGGTACGAGGCCGACGACGAGGCGTGTGCGGACGCAGCGACGCTCTGCCCGGTCACCGGGTCGATCCCTCCACTGCAGGGTCGGGAGGCGATGCGTCCCTCATGAACGAGCCAGCTCGTCGGTGATGACTGAGGGGCCTGCGGTGTGGAGGCCAGGCGCGAGGCGGGTCTGCATGTCACGGCGGACGCTGGGAGGCACGCGCGGAAGTCGTCCAGGGATGCGTTGCCGTGGGCTCTGCGCTCGAGACCCGCGGCGAAGAGGCCTCCTGGCCGACAGTGGGCGACAGGCTGCTTGAGGGACGGCGGCGCGCCTGGCGTGGGTGATGCGTCGAGGCCTGCCGGGCGGCCTCGACGTCGTCGACCTGCAGCGACGATGGGGTGGAGTGGTGGCCGGCCGGGAGTCCTCAGGTAGGCCCAGGCCTTACGAGGTGGGCAGGCTCACCCAGAGCCTCAGTAGCCAGCCGCCTCTCGGCCTCGGCCCAGGTGCCCTGGTGAGTCGGCGAGGGCTCCTTGAGCCAGGTGTCCTCCCCACCAGTGGGGGTCACGGGTCACTGAACCACATATGACACATCTCGTGGAGGATCGTGTTGGCGCGTCCGGCCCTCTGGGAGCGGGTGACCGGCCCTCTGAAGAGTGGGGAGCTCCTCGTTGAAGGTGACGCAGCGGGTTCTCCATAGCTCCGAGGTTTGTACTCCGGGACGAGAACGCTGTCGTAGGAGTCCCAAGGGAAGCCGTAGGCGTAGGCCCGGTCGTAGAGGTCCAGGCCGGCGCGGGTCAGGTCGAGGAGCTCGGCGGCATCGAGGTGCTCAGCCAGGCTGGCGCGGCAGGACCAGGACAGCAGGGACCGTCAGGCCCGGCCGGCTCAGGGACGTCCATTGCCCGGTCACTCGGTGCCAGGGGCCGGCCGCCAGTGCGGTGAGGTAACTGGGCAGGGGCCTGGAGGCGGCGAAGGACGTCGTCTCACAGCCGGAGTCGGTGCCGACCGAGACACTCGAGCTGCCCGCCGTCGGTCGCGCGTTGGACATGACCGTCCAGCCGCGGGGGTGCCTGACCTCCAGCGAGAAGCGGGTCTTGATGTCCGGCTGTTCCATGACCAGCCGGGCCCCGGCGCGTCGGAGGGCTCGAAGTGGGTGTGATGAGGTAGGTGGCGCCATCGACCGGGTCGTGGAAGCGGTGCAGCCCCTGACCCGAGTTGGAGTAGAGGCCGCGCGCCGCGATTTCCACCGTGTGCTCGCCCGGGTCGAGGACGGGCAGCTCGATACGGGCCCCGTCCCAGGTCACCGGGGCGGGTTGCCCGTCGATGCTGAGGGAGTCGACCGTCTGCCCCACGAAGTCCACCCAGAGTCCTTCGGCGCGTTGCCTGATGTCCAGCCCCGTCAGGCAGCGCACGCTGAAAAACGGCCTCGTGACGGTCGAGTGGCCCCGGTGACATCGACAGCCACGTGGAGCGAAAGGGCACCCTGGCACACGGAGGATCGCCAGGCGGCCTCCTCGTGACGCAGGTTCGTGGGGCTGTCGGAGCGGGCGGGCGCGGTGGTCGTCATGCGGCAAAAATCTGGCGGCATGCGGTCGCGGCCGAGACCTCAGCGAGCCTGGTACAAGGTGGGTACCAGGCCTCGCCAGAGCCTCAGTCCACTTCTCCTCGGTGCGCTCGGGCGTGGCCCACAGGGGTGTAGTAGACGCCCTCGACCTCATCAGTGCGGTGGTGGGTGTGCAGGCCGAGAGAGTCTCGCTGCCCTGGATAAGGGGCGGCCCGGTAGGCGCAGGGAGCGCAGCTGGTCGACGTAGGCCAGGGAGGAGGCGAAGGCCGGGGCAGGGCACGCCGGTGGTGGCGGAGGTGGCCACGACCTGGCGCCAGGCGGGCAGAACCTTCGCCAGGGGAGGAGGCGAGACCGGCGCCGTGAGCAGACTGGCCAGAGAGGGTTCTCGGCGTAAGCACGGGTGATGTCGTCCAGGAAGCGGGCTCGGATGATGCAGCCGCCTCGCCAGATGCGAACCATGGCGCCCAGGTCGATGTTCCAGTCGAGACTGCTTGGAGGCGGTGGCGATCTCATCGAAGCCCTGGGCGTAGGCCGCGATCTTGGAGCCGTAGAGGGGCCTGCTTGACGGCATCGACGAAGGCGCGTCGCTCCTCGGGATCGGTCAGGGCCGTCTGTGTGGTTCCTGCAGCAATATCAGCGGCCTGGACCGCGGCCCGCGCCGCGCTGGAGGAGGAGACCGCTCGCGCGAAGGTGGCCTCGGCGATGGCGGGCACAGCCACTCCCAGCTCGAGGGCCGTCTGGGTGGTCCACACGCCGGTGCCCTTCTGCGCCGGCCGCGTCGTCGACGACATCGACGAAGCCTCACCGGTGGCCGCATCGGTGTGGGACAGGACCTCGGTGGTGATGTCGATGAGGTAGGAGTCGAGCTCGGAGTCCTTCCAGGAGCGGAAGACCTCGGCGATCTCGGGAACCGTGAACCCGCCGACGTGGCGCAGCAGGTCGTACGCCTCGGCAATGAGCTGCATGTCGGCGTACTCGATGCCGTTGTGGACCATCTTGACGAAGTGGCCGGCGCCGTCGGGACCGACGTGGGTGCAGCACGGCGTGCCGTCCACGTGGGCGGAGATGGATTCCAGCATCGGCCCCAGGCGGTCGTAGGACTCGGCGGTGCCGCCGGGCATGATCGAGGGGCCGTTGAGTGCCCCTTCCTCGCCTCCGGAGACCCCCATGCCCACGAAGTGCAGCCCGCGCTCACGCAGGGAGACCTCGCGGCGCCGGGTGTCGGTGTAGAGCGTGTTGCCGGCATCGACGATGATGTCACCGGGCTCCATGAGGGCAGCGAGCTCCTCGATGACCGCCTCGGTGGCCGCTCCGGCCTGAACCATGATGATGGCCACGCGCGGCGTGCGCAGCGAGGCCACAAAGTCCTTCAGGTCGGCTGCGGGCACGAAGTCACCTTCGGAGCCGTAGCGTTCGATGAGCCTCTCGGTACGGGCCAGCGTGCGGTTGAAGACGGCGACCGCGTGGCCATGACGAGCCAGGTTGCGGGCCAGGTTCGCCCCCATCACCCCCAGCCCGAAGACACCGAGGTCGGCTGTGGCCGGTGCGGGGGTGAAGCTGGTCATGAAAGTCCTTTCCTGTGCCGCAGCCCCTGATGACAGCGCTGCGATTCCAAGCCTTGGTGGCGGACGACACTGGCTGCGCTCTACGAGACCGCAACAGCGTGTCGGTCTTCCGGTTCACCATGCCGATGAGTGCCCACCGGCACCTGTCATCCTCGACGACCCTACCGCGTCGGGGCCTCGCGCACGAGGAGCGTCCGTGGTTCAGACGTCCCCCGAAAGACGTGCGACGGCTCACGGTAGGCCTGTCCCTGCCGGGTGCGCTGCTCCCCGGGGCGCTACAGTGACGTGCGCGGCCAGCACGGCTCCTCGAGCCGGTGCGGCAGCCCCGACCGGACACGTCACCGTCTTAGTCAGATCGCCGCAGTGCGCCGACGGCCCGCTGGTGACGCTTAGTCCGCTGTTCGTCGATCCTCAGAAAGGCTGACGTGTCCAGCTCCGATTCTGCGACTCCGTTCCCGTCGTCGAGACCCACGCGGGCGGCCAACCCGCTTCTCGACGCCCGCGATCTTCGCCTTCCGCGTATCGCGGACCCCTGCGTCCTAGTGATGTTCGGCATCACTGGTGATCTGGCTCGTCACAAGCTCCTGCCCGCGATCTACGACCTGGCCAACCGGGGCCTGCTCTCCCCCAGCTTCTCCCTGGTGGGGGTCGGCCGGCGCTCCTGGTCCGACGACGACCTGCGCGCCTACGTGGAGAAGTCGGCTCGGGAGGGCGCCCGCACCCCGTGGCGTCCCGCTATCTGGGAGCAGCTGGCAGCGGGGATGCGCTTCGTGGAGTTCACCTCCTTCGAGGACGACGCCGCCTACGACCGGCTCACGGCCGTGGTGGATGACCTGGACGCCACCCGGGGCACACGCGGCAACCGCGCCTTCTACCTGTCGATCCCCCCGGGATGGTTCCCGGCCGTGACTGAGCGGATGGCCCGCTCCGGGCTCGTGGAGGAGTCGCCCGGGGCCTGGCGCCGCGTGGTCGATTGAAGCCCTTCGGGCACGACCGCGCCAGCGCCCGAGGCTCGATGACCTTGTGGGACGCATCGTGCGTCCCGACGACGTCTTCAGAGTCGACCACTACCTGGGCAAGGAGACGGTGCAGAACATCCTGGCGCTGCGGTTCGCCAACACGATGTTCGAGCCGCTGTGGAACCAGCGCTACGTCGACCACGTCCAGATCACGATGGCCGAGGACATCGGTATCGGAACCCGGGCCGGCTACTACGACACCATCGGCTCGGCGCGCGACGTCATTCAGAACCACCTGCTCCAGCTCCTGGCGCTGACCGCGATGGAGGAGCCCACCAGCATGGAGGCGGCCGCGGTGCGCCTGGAGAAGGAGAAGGTGCTCAACTGCGTGCGCCTGGAGCGCGATGGGGTGCTGGACCTGGACCTCACCACTGCCCGGGGCCGTTATGATGCCGGCTTCCAGGGCGGGCTGCCGGTGCGGGGCTATCTGGAGGAGGACGGTGTCGCCGCCGACTCCCGCACCGAGACCTTCGCTGCCCTGCGCCTGGAGATCGCCAACCGTCGCTGGGCCGGTGTGCCGTTCTACCTGCGTGCCGGTAAGCGCCTGACCCGCCGGGTCACTGAGGTCGCCGTCGTCTTCAAACAGCCGCCGTTCCTGCCCTTTGAGTCGGCGGCCACCACGGCCGTGGGCGCCAACACCATCGTGCTGCGCATCCAGCCCGATGAGGGCATCACGCTGCGGCTGGCCTCCAAGGTGCCCGGAACCCAGATGGAGCTGCGTGACGTCTCGATGGACTTCGGCTACGGAGCCACCTTCAACGAGGAGTCCCCGGAGGCCTACGAGCGCCTCATTCTCGATGCGCTCCTGGGTGACGCCCCGCTCTTTCCCCACCAGCGCGAGGTCGACCTGTCCTGGCGCATTCTCGATCCCGTCATCGAGCACTGGGAGCGCCGGTGGGAGTCCCGAGGGCTATCGCCCCGGCTCCTGGGGGCCGGCCAGTGCTCACGAACTCCTTGCCCGCGACGGCCGCACCTGGAGGCGCTCATGATTACCACACTGACCGCGACGACCACCTCCCGGATCGTCTCCCGGCTGGTGGAGCACGAGGGGACCTCCGGCTCCTCCCGGGTGCTGACGCTCGTGATCTCCACCGACGAGAAGGGACTGGAGGACGCGCTGTGCGCCGCGCACGGCGCCAGCCGGGATCACCCCAGCCGCATCATCGCCGTCGTCAAACCGCCTGAGGAGGACACTGTCGGTCGCGTGACTCCACGCAGCCGTGACGGACACGTCCCGGCCCAGGCCGGAGGGCACCTGGATGCGGAGATCCGTGTCGGTCACGACGCTGGTGCCGGCGAGACGCTGGTTCTGAGGCCCTGGGACGAAGCGGCTCTGCACACCGACACGCTGGTGGTGCCCTTCCTCCTGCCCGACGCCCCGGTGGTCGTGTGGTGGCCGACGACCGTCCCCGAGATCCCCTCGCAGGACCCCTTGGGACGCCTGGGCTCCACACGCATCACCAACACTCCCGCGCAGGACTTCCCGGCCAGGGCGCTGCGGGCGCTGGCACCGGTAAGCGCACGTGGCGACATCGACCTGGCCTGGACTCGCATCACCCTGTGGCGCGCCATGGTGGCCTCCACCCTGGACCCGCTGCTGCGTGAGCGCAGCCTGCGAGAGGTCGTGGTCGCCGGCGAGCCGAGGAACTCCTCGCTCTCCCTCATGATCGCGTGGTTGCGGCTTCGGCTGGACGTACCGGTCACGCGAATCGATGAGGAGGGCTTCAAGGGCATCGCCTCCATCACCGCCAGAACCGACGACGGCGAGGTCATCATCGCCCGCCACGACCTGGAGCGGGTCACCATCACGCGCCCCGGCTCCCCGGAGCCCCAGGTGGTCACGATGGCCCGGCGCGAGCCGATCAGCACCCTCAATGAGGAGCTGCGCCGGCTCACCCCCGACCTCGTCTACCAGGAGGTCCTGGCCACACTGCTCGAGGAGCCCGTCAATGACTGACAACCGCACGGCTGACGCCCAGGCGATCACTGAGATCCAGGCGGCGGCCTCCTCGGCTGCCAAGCCAGAGGTCATGGTGCTTCCCACCTTGAGCGACGCCGCACGCAGGGCCTGCCAGGACACCGTGCGGGTCCTGGCCGCGGCGGTGACGGATCGGGGCGTCGCCCACCTGGCGCTGACAGGCGGTTCCGGGGGGATGGCGCTGTCTGAGACCCTTGCGCCGCTCATCGCCGCCCAGCACGAGACGGTGCGCCGTGCCATCCACCTGTGGTTCGGCGACGAGCGCTTCGTGCCCGCCGGGGACCCGGAGCGTAACGATCTGCTGGCCACTCCTCTCATCGCCGCAGGCATCAGGGAGTCTCAGACACACCGGCTGGTCGCTCCGAACGAGGTCGGTGGCCTGGATGAGGCGACCGCCCGCATGGTCCACGAGCTCGAGTCGGCGGGTGTGGCCCACAGCGGCTTCGACGTCGTCCACGTGGGGTTGGGACCTGACGCACACGTCTGCTCCCTCTTCCCCGGGCACCCGGCTGCACTCGCGGTGGGAGTGCCCGCCGTAGCCGTGCGCAACTCACCCAAGCCGCCTCCCGAGCGCTACTCGTTGACCTTCGAGGCCTTGCAGCATGCCGGCCGAGTCATGGTGGTGGCCGGTGGTGAGGGCAAGGCCGAGGCGGTCCGCCTGGGGCTGGGTACTCCCGATGTGCTCAAGGCACCGGCCTCATGCTGCCGGGGAGAGCAGACCACCTGGTACCTGGATGAACCGGCCAACGCTCTGATGACTGATTGAGTCTGGTCCGCTCGACCTACCGGCGTACTGCGGTCCGACGAGTTCGAGGGATTCGTGTCGTCGGGTGAGGCTACCGTTGTCCCATGAACGCTTCCGGTCGGCTCCTGGCGCGCCTGACGGTGCTCGGCGTGCTCGGTGCGTTCGGGATGACAGCAGGTCTTCCCGTTCACGCTGATGACGCCTCGCCGGAGTCCTCCCAGAAGTCCGCAGCCACGGAGCTCGCTGCTCTCCATGAGGCGCCCTGGGACCGCAGAGGAGACTTCATCCTGTCTGCGAGCGCCTCTCTTGAGGCGCTCGCAGAGCTGCCCGACGACGCTCCAGCCGCACGGTCCTGGGCCGAGGGAGGTTCCCGCACCGGCTGGTTCGGTGAAGCGTGGACCGACGTTGACGGTGACGGTTGCGACACTCGCAATGAGATCCTGGCTCGGGACCTGACGGACGCCGACTTCTCGCGTGCCGACGGCGTCCAGTCTCGTGAGGAGGGACGTGGCCGAGGTGCGGGCGTATGCCCGGACGCCACTGTCTGGGCAGGCGTCCTTCAAGATCCCTACACCGGCAGAAGAATCACCTTCACACGTGGTCAGGAGACCTCGGCGACTGTCCAGATCGACCATGTGGTGCCGCTGAACTACCTCTACGCCCACGGAGCCTGGCAGTGGGATGAGCGTACCCGACTGCTGGTGGCCAACGACCCGCTGAATCTCGTCGCCGTTGAAGGCGAGGCCAACCAGACCAAGGGTGCCTGCGGCCCGGCGAGCTGTCCCGTTGGTTCAACCGAGACCAGCAGCTGGCGGCCCACAGGCCCAGGGGGCTGGTGGCCGGCCAACACTTCCTACCGCTGCACCTATGCACGTCGCTTCGTCTCAGTGGCCGCCGCCTACCGGCTTGGCCTGCCCCAGGCCGACAAGGCCGCACTGAGCACCACCTTGAGCAGCTGTCTCACAGGTGGGGACGGGACCGCATCCCTCCCCGAACGAGCCGCTCGTACCGCAAAGGAGGTCGGCTCCGTTGTGTGGCGCAGCCCCGGGTATGCCGCGCTGGCAGCGGTTGGCGCCCTGGTTCTGGGCTGCGGGCTCATCCTTCGGGGCAGACGCCGAGGGCGCGCATCCTCGCGGCGACGTCGCCGTTCTGCGTCCCGCCGCTGAGCCACTTGCTTAGGATGCCGTCATGGCAGCTCACCCTCGTTCCGCCCCCAGCGGCAACAGCACCCCAGGTGCTCCGACGTCGGCTCGTATCGACGTCTGGCTGTGGAGCGTGCGGCAGATCAAGTCCCGCTCGGCAGCGACGAGCGCCTGCAAGGCGGGGCACGTGCGCATCAACGGGGAGACCGCCAAGCCCGCCCAGCACGTCTCAGTGGGGGACGAGGTCCGCTACCGTATCGACGGGTTCGACCGCCTGCTGACCGTCACTCGGATCCTCACTAAGCGGGTGGGGGCACCCATCGCCCGGACCGCGTACATCGACTCCTCTCCCCCTCGCCCGTCTCCTCTGGACGCGCCGGCCGCCGTCATCCGAGATCGCGGGGCGGGCCGGCCTACGAAGAAGGAACGACGTCAGCTCGACGCCCTCATGGGAGGCGGGCGCCATCAGGATGACCGCTTCTGACACCCGAGGGTGAGCGGCCTCACCGCCAGTGGATTTCTGAAGGAGCCGTTCCATGGGTTAGGGTTCTGCTCGTTGCAAGCGACATTCTGCCGCGAGTCAACGGGCTGTGGCGCAGTTTGGTAGCGCACTTGACTGGGGGTCAAGGGGTCGTGGGTTCAAATCCCGCCAGCCCGACCAGGACAAAGGTCCGCACTCTCTCAAGGGAGTGCGGGCTTTTTTGTTGACAGCACTTCGGCGGCAGACGTTCATATTCCTCCGATGTCACCCTTATCAACACAAGTCACATTTGTACCCCACATAACAACCATTAGGTCTATTTAAATCGATGGGCTCTACAACAATCTACCGACCTTTAATCACGATCCAGTCAACGTTGCAATGACGGCGATCGCTCGACCTCCCCGCCACCTGCACCCAGTTTTCATTGGCGTCTCAAGACGAAAGAACTACCCCTTGCAGTCGGTCACACGATTAAGCCCCGCGACGAATTCGGTCAGAAAAGTCACAACCGAATAACATGCATGGCCGACGCGACTGTGGTTGAGTGAACACCGACATCAAGGGTGTCTCACAGCATCCTGCGCATCGGCTCATAGTCGGTTGCGTAAATCAGACTGTGTTCTCACATTCCCGATCAGAGAGAACGACACATGAACATCAAGCGCGTCATCGCCGCAGCTGCGCTCACCGTCGTGCCGCTGACCGCCTCCTCGGCCGCTCTGGCCGCTCCGGTCGCCCCTGAGGGTGCACCGGCAGCAGCAGCCGCGGTTCCCGCCCAGGTGACCTCGGAGGGGGCCCAGTACGCCAACACCGTCCTGAACAAGGTCAACGAGCTGCGCAGCAGCATGGGCCTTCAGCCCGTGACCCGGTACCAGGAGCTCGACGCCGTCGCACAGGACTGGTCCGAGCAGCAGGCCGCCGCCAACAACATGAGCCACCGCCCCGACTTCACGTCGGTCTACCCCAAGGGCTGGACCACAGGCTCTGAGAACGTGGCCTGGCGTACCTCGGGTGGCGACACCGGCGCACTGATCTTCGAGCAGTGGCGCAACTCCCCCGGCCACTACAAGAACATGACGGACCCGAACGTCAACTCCATCGGCATCGGATTCGCGCCGACCTCGGACGGCAAGTGGTACGCCACCCAGAACTTCGCCGCCTACAACGTCAGCAACTCGACGCTGACTCCGACGACCACGACGACCACCAACACCACGACGACGAAGAGCAACACCCCGCCGTCGACGACTGACACCCCACCGACGGGCACCACGGTCCCCAGCCCGACGCCGACCCCGGAGACCACTCCGTCGACGCCGACCACCTCGACGACTCCTCCGGCTCCGGTCGCTCCCCCGACCGCGCAGACCACCACCCCTTCGGCCACGCCGACGCCGTCCGCTCCGGCCACCACGGTGACCACTGAGACCGTCACGACCACCGGTACCCCGGCCAAGCCGTCCGCGACTCCTGTCGTTGCGGCTCCTCGCACGACCCCGACGAAGCCCGCGCTGGCCACCACCGGTCCGAGCATCGCCGTTGCCGTCGTCGCCGCCGGCCTGCTCGGCTCCGGCGCCTTCCTCGTCATGCGTCGCCGCCAGGCCAGCTGACTGAGCTGAAGGCTCTCAGACCGCGAGCCGTAAACTCTGACGGGCGCCTGCTTGTCCACTGATCGGTGTGGACCAGCAGGCGCCCTTCTTCGTGCTCCTCGCGCCGTGCTGACGTAGAGGCGTCATCCTTGAGAGGATGACGCCGTGAAGCATCTTCCCCTCGAGCCCGAGCTCCTCGCAGCGTTGCCTGCGCAGATCGATCTCCGTCTTGTCGTCACCGACATGGATGGGACTCTCCTTGATGGTCAGGGGCGCGTTCCCGCCGGGCTGCTTGAGGCAGTCGAAGACATGCGAGCCGCCGGCATCGTCTTCACCCCCGCCTCGGGCAGGCAGCTGGCAAACCTGCGTGCGGTCCTGGGCTCCGCCGTCGAGGACTCACCACTGATCGCTGAGAACGGTTCCTTCGTCGTCCACGGCGGTGAGGAGGTCCACTCTGACACCATCAGCGCCCAGGATGCCGAGGCCGCCATCACCACGACCCGCAACCTGGTCGACTCCGGGTACGACGTCGGCGCGGTTGTGGCCTGCAAGCACTGCGCCTACATCGAGCGCTCCGATGCGGCCTTCCTGAAACAGGCCGGTTTGTACTACGAGGCGTTGGAGATCGTCGAGGATCTGACCGCCATCGCCCTGGATGAGGCGCTCAAGGTCGCGGTCTTCGACTTCGACGACGTCGAGAATGGGAGCTCTCAGGCACTGACCGCGGCGGTTCCCCACGTGCAGACCGTCGTCTCCGGGTTGCACTGGACGGACATGATGTCGGCGCAGGTCTCGAAGGGACGGGCCCTGGCGGCGCTTCAGGCCAGGCTCGGGATCCTCCCGGAGCAGACTGCCGTCTTCGGGGACTACCTCAACGACCTGGATCTCTATGACCACGCGGACCTGGGCTTCGCCATGCGCAATGCCCACCCCGGTATCCATGCCGCAGCGACGCACAAGGCGCCCGCCAATACCGAGGATGGTGTCCTGCGTACAGTCGAGGAGCTGCTCAGGCGCTGTCGGAATCAAGGCTGAGATACGCGGGACGGCCCCGAACCGGTCAGTCCGAGGCCGTCCCGAGAAGTCGTCCGCCGATTTACTGGCCCAGCCACGCCTTCATGCCGCCGCTGACGTTGACCAGCTCACCGGTGTAGCCGGCAGCAGTCAGGGCCTTGACCGCCTTGGCGGAGCGCACTCCGCCGGCGCAGATGACCGCAGTGGGGCGGGCCGCATCGAGCTCGCCCATCCGGTCGGTCACCTCGCCCAGCGGGATGTTGACTGAGCCGGGGATCGCCGCGCGTTCGACCTCGTCGGGCTCACGCACGTCAAGGACCACCAGGTCCTCCCCCGCCTCGAGCCGCCGCCGCAGCTCATCGACATTGATTTCCTTCATCATGTCCTCCTCAACGGGATATCAGACTGAGTATTCGGCTGGTCTGGCCGGGCTAGCGGCGCAGGCTGCGGTAGCGGGTGATGAGGCCGCGGGTGGAGGCGTCCTGCCCTGCGAGGGCCTCCTCGTCGCCCTGGACGGCGGGCGCGATCTCGAGGGCCAGCTTCTTGCCCAGCTCCACCCCCCACTGATCGAAGGAGTCGATGCCCCACACGATGCCCTGGGTGAAGGTGATGTGCTCGTAGAGGGCGATGAGCTCTCCGACGACCGCAGGCGTCAGCGCCGGGGCGAGAATCGAGGTGGTCGGCTTGTTGCCGGCGAAGACACGGGCCGGAACGATCTCCTCGGCGGTGCCCTCGGCACGCACCTCATCGGCAGTCTTGCCGAAGGCGAGCGCCGCGGTCTGGGCCAGGTAGTTGGACAGGAACAGCTCGTGGACATCCACTCCCCCGTCCTTGGTGGGGTGCGCGGGGTTGGCCACGGCGATGAAGTCCGCGGGGATGAGCTGGGTGCCCTGGTGGATGAGCTGGTAGAAGGCGTGCTGGCCGTTGGTGCCCGGCTCACCCCAGAAGACCTCGCCGGTCTCGGTGGTCACGGGGCTGCCGTCCCAGCGCACGGACTTGCCGTTGGACTCCATGGTGAGCTGCTGGAGGTAGGCGGGGAAGCGGTGCAGGTACTGGGCGTAGGGCAGGATGGCGTGGGAGCCGGCCTTGAAGAAGTTGACGTACCAGACGTTGAGCAGGCCCATGAGCATGGGGACGTTCTCGGCCGGGGCCTTGGTGGCGAAGTGCTCGTCAACGGTGTGGAAGCCGGAGAGGAAGTCGGCGAAGTTCTCCGGGCCGATGGCAACGGCCAGGACCGTACCGACGGCGGAGTCCACCGAGTAGCGTCCACCCACCCAGTTCCAGAAGCCGAAGGCGTTGGCCGGGTCGATGCCGAACTCGGCGACCTTGTCCAGGGCGGTGGACACGGCCACGAAGTGCTTGGCGATGGCGCCGTCGGTCTCAATGCCCTTGGCCTGGAGGGCGGCCAGGAACCAGTCGCGGGCCATGCGGGCGTTGGTGAGGGTCTCCAGGGTGGTGAAGGTTTTGGAGGCGATGATGAACAGGGTCGTCTCCGGGTCGAGGTCCGCGACCTTCTCGGCACAGTCGGTGGGGTCGATGTTGGAGATGAAGCGGCACTCAAGGCCCTTCTGCACGTAGGGCTTGAGGGCCTCATAGACCATGACGGGGCCGAGGTCGGAGCCGCCGATGCCGATGTTGACGACCGTCTTGATGGGCTTGCCGGTGATACCGGTCCACTCCCCCGAGCGCACGCGTCGGGCGAAGGCGTAGATCTTCTCCAGGACCTCGTGAACGTCGGCGACGACGTCCTGGCCGTCCACGGTCAGGGAGTCGGCGGCCGGGCGGCGCAGGGCGGTGTGGAGAACGGCCCGGTCCTCGGTGATATTGATGTGCTCGCCGGCGTACATGGCGTCGCGGCGGCCCGGGACGTCCACCTGCTCGGCGAGCTCGACCAGGGCGGCGCGGACGTCGTCGGTCAGCAGGTTCTTGGACAGGTCGACGTAGAGGTCTCCCAGCTCGTAGGAGAAGCGCTCGGCGCGCTGCGGGTCGTCGGCGAACCAGGCGCGCAGGTCCGGGGTCATGGAGTCGTGGAGCTCGGTGAGGCGCTTCCAAGCGGGCGTGGTGGTGGGGTCAACCGGATTCAGCATGGCTACAGTCTATGGGTGTTGCGGCCGCGCGCCACTGTCCGGTGCCAACCGTTTTCACGCTCGCAGCGTCCTGATGGTTCTTGACGCGCCGGCGCAGGATCATCAAGGCTGCCAATACGATGAGGCGATGGAGCCTTCTTCAGCCGACCTCCAGAGAACAGGCGGGTGGCTGCCTCTGACACTCACCTGCGTCGGAACGGTTGTCGTGCTTGTGTCACTGGCAGTAGGCGTCACCACAACGACCAGCTGGCAGAACACCTACGAGCTCCCTGCGTGCCACCCGGAAGACGTGAGCTGCTTGGGTCAGACCCGCGAAAGTTGTGGACAAGAACCCGGCCATCCTGTTGCTGGGAGTCGTGACCCTCCTGCTGGCTGCAGCCGATGTGTGGGCGTTGGTCCAGATGCGACGGCACCGCACGACGCGCTGGGTGCAGGTGTCCTGCGCACTGCTGGCGCTGAGTGTGCTGATGACTCTGAGCACCCTGACGGCATGGTGGAGCTTCCGCTCCCTGACCTATTGATCGAGCGGTGCAGCCCGGGGCTCGAGCCCACTACCGGTCACTTACCGGTCACTGAGAGCCTGACGATCGCTGATGGTCTGCTGTCGGTACTGGCTCGGTGAGAGCCCCAGAACGCGTCGGAAGTCGGCGGTCAGGTGGGCGTGGTCCGCGTAGTCGAGCTCGGCGGCCACCTGCGCGACGGTGACGGACGAATCCTCCCGAAGCCGCTGTGCTGCCTCTTGGAGCCGGTAGCGTCGGATCACTGCGAGTGGGGGCAGGCCGATGTACTTCTCACAGAGGCGTTGGAGACTGCGGACAGAAAGATCGAGACGTCTCGCCAGCTGATCGACGCGCAGGACGCTTCTGTCGGAGGCGACGACGTCCTCCATCTTGTTGGCGATGAGCGCCATCGCTTGTGGCGGCCCGGTATGCTGCGCCACCCAGTCTGCCAGTGCACTGGCGGCACGTTGTCCACCCCTCATCGTGTTGGTATCCGCCATGGCGTCGGCCACCGCAGCGCCCAGGTCAGGGTCCTCGAACGGCCGATGGGAGTTCCGGATCAGAGACGGGGAGCACAGCGCACCCGCTGCCGCAGGCCTGAGAAGGGCCCCGACGGCCCATCCTCGGCCTTCCAGCTCACGATAGGAGATGCTCGTCGTCGGGCCGTGCAGAGCCATGCCATCGGGCTCGACAACGAGGTTGCAGGCGGGGAACGGGAGCACCTCCTGGCGGTCCCGTTGTCCTGCAGGCAGGTCCCAGCGAGGGATCCAGATCCAGCGGACGCGGTCGGTCAGTGCCTCGGGGACAGGCTGGCGGTGAAAGGTCGGAAGCCTGGAGGGATAGAGGATCCCCCGTTGATCAGCGGTCGTCTCGGGCACGGCTCCTCACCTTTCCGGAGCTGTCGCAGATCTTCAAGCGGAGGCACCTCCATCGTTCCTACAGTCGTTGGCATGAGTACACGCAACGTATCCGGGGTCACTGGTCAGTACACGACTGATGGGACTCCGCACGGCTTCACCAGCATCACACCGTTTCTGGCGGTTGACGGCGCCGACCGGGCGCTTCGGTTCTATTGCGACATCTTCGGGGCGCGCATCGTGGACAGTGTGGAGATGGAGGGGACGGTCGTCCACGCGGAGCTCGACTTCGGTCACGGGAGGCTCCAGATCGGTGAGCCCTCAGCCTTGTCCGGTCTGGTTGCGACTCCGTCGGAGGAGCCGGTCTGCTACTCGATCCGCCTGTACTGCCCGGATGTCGACGCCGCCGTTGAGCGGGCTGCTGCCGCCGGTGCGACCTTGCTGGAACCGCCGGACACCTTCGTGTCCGGGGACAGATTCGCCTCCATCCGCGATCCCTTCGGCGTGCGGTGGTCGGTCATGACCCGGGTCGAGGACCTGTCCGAGGAGGAGAGTTCCGCACGTGTTGCCGCGTGGGCCAAGAAGCAGGCCGTTTCCGACAGCTGAGCCCTTCCGGGGCTCAGCGCCGCTGGCGCTTCTCGCGCACGCGCACCCCGATCTGGATGGGGGTGCCGGTGAAGCCGAACTCCTCACGCAGGCGCCGCTCGATGAAGCGCCGGTAGCCGGCGTCGAGGAAACCAGTGGTGAAGATGACGATCCGGGGCGGGGCCACCTGGACCTGAGTGGCGAAGAGGATGCGGGGCTGCTTGCCGCCTCGCACCGGGTGCGGGGTGGCGGACTGCAGCTGCCCCAGGAAGCCGTTGAGCCGGCCTGTGGGCACGCGCGTGGTCCAACCCTCCAGTGCGGCGTCGAGAGCGCGCACGAGCCGGTTGGTGTGCCAGCCGGTCCGGGCTGCCAGGTTGATGTGGGGGGCCCAGGAGACGTGGGCCAGGTCGTGCTCGACCTCCCACAGGAGCATCTTCTGGCGCTCCTCGTCCACCAGGTCCCACTTGTTGTTGACCAGGACCAGGGCTCGGCCGGCATCGACGGCCTGCTGGACCACGCGCACGTCCTGCTCGCTGATCGGCTCGGAGGCGTCCAGGAGGACGACCGCGACCTCGGCCTTGTCGATGGCGCCCTGCGTGCGCAGCACCGCGTAGTAGTCGGCGCCCCGTGACTGCTTGACCCGCCGGCGGATCCCCGCGGTGTCGACGAAGACCCACTGGCGCCCGTCGAGCTCGATGATCTCGTCGACCGGGTCACGGGTCGTGCCCGCGGTCTCGTTGACGACGACGCGCTCCTGGCCCGCGATGGAGTTCAGCAGAGAGGACTTGCCGACGTTAGGACGCCCCACGAGAGCGATGCGGTGCAGGTCCCCCTCCGGCGCTGCGGTGGCCACGGCAGAGACCTCCGGAAGGACCTCCATGACGGCGTCGAGAACCTCGCCGCTGCCCCGGCCGTGCAGGGCCGAGACCGGGAAGGGCTCGCCCAGTCCCAGGTTCCACAGGGTGGCGGCGTCCCCCTCCTGGGCCGGGGAGTCGACCTTGTTGGCGGCCAGGACCACCGGCTTGCCGCTGCGGCGCAGCATCCGCACCACGCGGGCGTCGGTCTCGGTGATACCGACCTGGGCGTCGACGACCAGCAGGACGGCATCGGCCATCTCCACGGCGATCTCGGCCTGGGTGGCCACGGCGGCGTCGAGGCCGGCCACGTCCACCTCCCAGCCGCCGGTGTCGACGATGGTGAAGCGGCGCCCGGCCCACTCCGCGGGGTAGGAGACCCGGTCGCGGGTCACACCAGGGGTGTCCTGGACGACGGCTTCGCGGCGGCCCAGAACCCGGTTGACGAGTGTCGACTTGCCCACGTTGGGCCGGCCGACGACGGCCAGGACCGGCAGCCCGGGCTCGACGCTGTCGCCGGTGGGCAGGCCGCCGTCGGCCTCCAGGAGGGCGAGGTCCTCCTCATCGAGCTCGTAGTCGGCCAAGCCCGCGCGCATGGCCTGGGCCCGCAGATCCTCCTCGGCGTCCCGCTGGGCGGCGGCGTCAGCGGCCTCCTCCACCAGGTCCAGGACCCGTTCGACCGACTGCTCCAGGGTCAGCTCGGAGGTGTCCACCAGGGTGACGCCCTCGGGCGCGGTGAGGAACTGGGAGACCGTGGCGTCGTCGCGGTCGCGGCGCACCACCTGGTCGCGCAGGGCGTCGGCGTCGACCTGCTTGCCGGCGGCCTCCAGGTCCCCGGCGCGGCGGGCCAGGCGGGCCTCCTCCGAGGCGGTCACCAGCAGGCGGGCGTCGGCGTCGGGTGCGATGACGGTGGTGATGTCACGTCCCTCGGCCACGATGCCGGCACCCTTGGAGAAGGACCCGGCGTGCCCGGTCGCCTCGAAGCGGATGATCTCGCGCTGGCGGCGCGCCAGCTCAGCGCGCACCTCGAGGTTGGTGGCCACCTTCGAGACGACGGTGGCGATGCGCGGGTCGCGGATTGCGGTCGATACGTCCGTGCCGTCCACGGTGAAGGTCGGGTGCTCGGGATCCAGCCCCATGTGCAGGGGCATCGCGGCGACGGCCTCGGCGACGGCAGCCCCGTCCCCCAGGTCGATCCCCTCGTGCTCGCACCACCAGGCGGCGGCCCGGTACATGGCACCGGTGTCCAGGTAGGCCAGTCCCAGCTCGGCGGCGACGCGCCTCGAGACGGTGGACTTGCCCGATCCGCTTGGTCCGTCGATCGCAACGACGATTCCCATGGTGCCCTCCATCAGGGTCCGATTGACGGTCATGAACTGGGCCAAGCGTCCCACACTCAGGCGCGGTACCGCGGATCAGGCCCCATGAGTACTGACACAGGCGGGCCTGCGCGGCACATTGAACCGGTTTCAGCCCGCGACGACGCGCCAGCCCTGGGCGTCCAGGGCCTCCTCCAGCCGTAGGGCGGCCGCCGGTAGGACGGAGATGAGGGCGATGCCGGCGCTCTGCCCAGCTGAGTGCTCCAGGGAGAAGTCCTCGATGTTGACACCGGCGGCACCGACGTCGGAGAAGAGCCTGCCCAGCTCACCGGCGGCGTCGGGTACCAGGACCTGGACCTCGGTGTAGCGGCGCGGCGCCCCGCCGTGCTTGCCGGGGATGCGTGCCCGACCGAGGTTTCCCCGAGTCATGACGTCGGTGACCGCGCCGACGGCCCCGGGAGCGACCACACGTGCCGCTCCCGGGGCCGTGTGCTCCGCACTGTCCGGATCGCAGACTACCGCCTCGATCCCGTCACCAGTGCAGCCAGGTCGTCACTGATCCGGCGCAGCAGGTCAACCACGGGCCCGGCATTGCCCACGATGATGGCCGACCACAGCCGCGGATCCGAGGCCGCGATCCGGGTGACGTCGCGAAGACCCTGCCCTGACAGGGCCAGGGCCCCCTCCCCCAGCTCCTCCAGCCGGGCGGCCACGAGTGAGGAGACGAGCTGGGGCACGTGGGAGACGGCGGCGACGGCGGCATCGTGCTCCGCCGCCCCCATGCGCACCGGGGTGGCGCCCACATCGACTGCCAGGTTCCTGATGACCAGCTCCGCCTGCGGATCGGAGTCCTGGCCGACGACCACCCAGGGGCGGCCGGCGAAGAGGTCGCAGTCCGCGGCGCCGGCGCCGGAGCGCTCCCGGCCGGCCATCGGGTGGGAGCCGACGTACCTGCGCGCCTGCGCTCCCGCCCGGGACCGGACCTCGGTGACGACCCGTTCCTTGACGGAGGCCACGTCAGTGACCACGGCACTGGGGTGGGCGCTCAACTGCGCGACGACGACCTCGGCGGCCACGTCGGGAGGCGTGGCCACGACAACAACCTGCGGCTCGGGGCTGTCCTCGCCGTGAAGCGCTCCCGCACCCATGTCTCGAGCCAGCGCCAGGGAGGTGGGCGAGGTGTCGGAGAGCAGGACCTCGACACCTGCCGCCCGCAGCGCCAGGGCGAGTGAGGTTCCCAGCAGCCCCGTGCCGACGATGAGCACCGGGCCGCGCGTGGACACTGATGCCCGCGGTTCGGGGGCGCTCACAGCCCGACCTCCTGCTGCAGCGCGGCGATCTCCTCGCCACTGAGTGGGCGGGTCTGGCCGGGGCGCAGGTTACCCAGCCGCAGCGGTCCGAGCCGGGTGCGCGCCAGGCGCGTCACCGGGTGGCCGACGGCGTCCAGCATGCGTCGCACGATGCGGTTCTTGCCGGAGTGGAGGGTGATCTCGACGATGGAACCGCGCGGCCCGGAGTCCTTGACGGTCACCCGGTCCGCCTTGGCCTCACCGTCCTCCAGCTCGATGCCGCGCCGCAGCTTGCGCGGGACCCAGGGCTCAACCTGTCCCTCAACGATGGCGACATAGGTCTTCGCGATCTCAAAACTGGGGTGCATGAGCCGGTGGGAGAGCTCGCCGTCGTTGGACAGCAGGAGCAGCCCCTCGGTCTCGGTGTCGAGGCGGCCGACATGCACCAGGCGCAGCGAGTCGGGCAGCTCGGGGTGCTCGGCCAGGTAGTCGCGTCCGTACTGGGCCACGGTGGGGCGGCCCTCAGGGGTCCTCCATAGTGGTGACGACCCCGGCCGGCTTGTGGAGCATGAGGGTGATAAGCTCGGGGTTGGTGAGGATCCGGCTGCCGTCAACGCGGATCTCCTGGGTCAGCGGGTCCACCCTGACGCCCGCCTCGGTGACGGTGACGCCGTCGACGCTGACGCGGCCGTCGGCGATGAGCTGCTCGCAGGCGCGGCGCGAGGCAACCCCTGCGTGGGCCAGGACCTTCTGCAGCCGTTGTCCGGAAGCGACGTGCGGGTCGTCCTGGCCGCCCTTGGTGGCGCGCTCACGCATCTGAAGCAGACGGGCTTCCTCGTCCTCGTCGATGGCCTCGGCGTCGAAGGCGGCCAGGTCGCCGGCGTCGGCCTGCTCGTCGAGCTCCTCGAGGTCATCCTCGTCGTAGAACTCCTGGGCCCCGAAATCACTGTGGGGCACGGACTCGGTTCGGGTGTGGCGGTTCCTCGGGGTCATGGGGTCCTCCTACCGGCCATCTCATCGGCCTGTTCGACGATCTCCCCCAGCGCCTCGACGCGGGGGAGGTAGGGAGCCAGGGGCGGCAGCTCGTCCAGGGAGTCGATTCCCAGGTACTCCAGGAAGTCTCCCGTGGTCCGGTACAGGATCGCACCGGAGGTCTCGGCACCGGCCTCCTCGATGAGGCCGCGGGCGTGCAGGGTGCGCATGACGCCGTCGACATTGACCCCGCGGATCTGGGCGACGCGCCCCCGGGTGACCGGCTGCCGGTAGGCGACGACGGCCAGAGTCTCCAGGGCGGCCTGGCTCAGGCGCGCAGTGGCGCCGCCGATGATGAACTGCTCGACGAGGTCGGCGTGCTCGGGCACGGAGGCGAAGCGCCACCCACCTGCCGCACGTCGCAGGAGGAATCCATGAGCACGGCTGCCGGGCGTCTCTCCACGGTACTCGGCTGCGAGACCCTCGAGCAGCTCCTCGCATACGCTCTCCTCCATACCGAGGGCCTCGGCGATCGCAGAGGTGGTCACCGGCTCGTCGGCGACGATGAGGATGGCCTAGCAGCACTGCGCAGCTCAGACCCCTCAGACCCCACAGCCTCGCTCATGCGAATTCCTCCTCGAGCTCAGTGAGGTTCTCAGAGGTCATCATGCCGGTCAGGTCGTCCTGACAGCCGCACCAGGTCACGGTGATCTCGCCCATGGCCTCCGTCTGGTCCAGCTCGGCGCTGCCCTGCCGGTGGAGGATGAGCAGCGCCAGGAAGCGGGCCACCACGACGGCGGTGCGCTCGGCGTCTTCAATGAGTTGGGCGAAGGTCAGGGTTCCATGACTGCGCAGCCTGCTGGCGATGAGGCTCAGTTGCTCACCGACCGGTACCCGCTCGTGCAGGTGGACGGTCTGGACGCCCGGATCGGTGGGCCGGGTGAAGGCTCCCACCGCCAGCCGCGTCAGCTCCTCGGGGGTGATGGTGGCCACGAGCTTGGGCAGCAGCGCCGCCAGATGCGGTTCCAGGGCGACGATGCGCGGGTAGCTACGTGCGGAGGTCTCCGCCCGGTGTCGGAAGGCAGCTGCGGCCTCCTTGAAGGCCCGGTACTGCAGGAGCCGGGCGAAGAGCAGGTCGCGGGCCTCGAGCAGCTCGAGGTCGGGCTCCTCCTCGTTCTCGTCATGGGGCAGAAGGCGGTGGGCCTTGAGCGCCAGGAGGGTGGAGGCCACGACGATGAACTCAGATGCGCGCCCCAGGTCCCAGTCCGAGCGCATGTGGGCGATGAAGTCGTCGGTCACCTCGGCCAGCGCCAGCTCGGTGACGTCGAGCCGCTTGCGGGCGATGAGGCTCAGTAGCAGGTCGAAGGGGCCTTCGAACTGGGGTAGCGTGACGCTGAATCCGGGCAGCCTGGGCGGCCCCTGCTCCTCAGGCTCAGGCGACATCGCCGCGGGCGATGACCTCACGGGCCAGCCGGCGGTAGGCGTCCGCACCGGGGTGGGAGGGCGCGTAGCTGGTGATCGGCTCGTTGGCCACGGAGGCGTCCGGGAACTTGATCGTGCGCCGGATGCGCGTGTCGAAGAGCTGCTCGCCGAAAGCCTGCTCCAGGCGCTCAAGCACCTCCCGGGAGTGCAGGGTGCGGGAGTCCACCATGGTGGCCAGGATGCCGTCGATCTCCAGGGTCGCGTTGAGACGGTCCTTGACCCGCTCGACGGTCTCCACCAGGAGCGCCACCCCACGCAGGGCGAAGAACTCGGTCTCCAGCGGGATGATGACGCCGTGGGAGGCGGTCAGGGCATTGATGGTCAGCAGTCCGAGCGAGGGCTGGCAGTCCACGAGGATCACGTCGTACTCGTCGAGCACCGGACGCAGCACCCGCTTGAGGGCCTGCTCGCGGGCGACCTCGTTGACGAGCTGGACCTCGGCGGCGGACAGGTCGATGTTGGCCGGGACGATGTCCAGCCCCTCCACCGTGGTCTCGTGGATGACCGTGCGGATGTCCGGACGGCTGGCGACAAGCAGGTCGTAGATGGTGGAGTCGAGCTCGTGAGCGTTGATGCCCAGGCCGGCCGAGGCCGCTCCCTGGGGATCGAAGTCGACGATGAGGACCTTGCGCCCCAGCTCGGCCAGGGCCGCACCGAGGTTGATCGTCGTCGTGGTCTTGCCGACGCCACCCTTCTGGTTGCACATGGAGATGACCCGAGCGGGTCCGTGCGACTCCAGCGGCGCGGGAACGGGGAAGTCCTTCTCCTCGCTCTCGTCGGTGCCGGGGTTGTCGATCAGGCCTGGCTGGATGGAGTCATTCACGTCATCCAGCCTAGTCGAAAGCAGACCGACATCGCCCAGTTCAGACGGGACACGCCAGAGATCAAAGACAACGGGACCCCGCTTTCAGCCGCGGCCCGGTGTGCACTCAGGCTTCCCCCACAAAGGACTGGGGGACGGCCCTCGCCTGCAGCCTCAGCGATCAGGCCAGAGCCCGCGGGTGGCTGGTGGCGTAGACCTCCCGCAGGTGGTCGACGGTGACCTTCGTGTAGATCTGGGTGGTGGTGACCGAGGCGTGCCCGAGCATCTCCTGGACGACACGCACGTCCGCCCCTCCCGCCAGCAGATGCGTGGCGAAGGAGTGTCGCAGGGTGTGGGGGGAGATGCGCCGCCCGTCGGCGCCGTCCGTCCCGATGAGCCCGGCCCGTTCAGCGGCCTGTTGGAGAACCGCCCAGGCGCTCTGCCGACTCAGGGGCCTGCCCAGGGTGTTGAGGAAGACCTGCGGCACTCCCCTGCCCTTCTCGGCCAGGACCGGCCGGCCTCGCACCAGGTAGGCGTCCAGCGCCTCCCAGGCGTAGGCCCCCATGGGGACCACGCGTTCCTTGCGTCCCTTGCCGAACAGCCTCAGCAGCCTCGAGTCGGTGTCAAGGTCGTCGACGACGAGCCCCCGCCTCGGAGATGCGGGCGCCGGTGGCGTAGAGGACCTCCAACAGCGCTCGGTCGCGCAGGCTCGCCGGGGAGTCGTCAACGCCCGCTGCCTCCAGGAGGCGGCGGACCTCATCGACCCCTAAGGCCTTGGGCAGGCGCCTTCCGGGCTGGGGCGGGCGCACGGTGGCCGAGGGATCCTCTGAGGTGGTGCCCTCGGCCAGGAGGAACTTGTGCCAGCCGCGCACGGCCGTGACGGTTCTGGATGCCGAGGACGACGCCAGCGGACGGGCGCCGTCGGATCCGGTGCGCAGGACCTCGAGGAAGCCGGCCACGTCGTTGCGGCTGACGTCCTGCGGCGCTGAGATGCCGGCGCTCCTCAGGTAGCGCAGGTAGCGGCCGAGGTCGCGCTCGTAGGCACTCAGAGTGTGAGGACTCAGCCCGCGCTCGACGCGCAGGTGGGCGAGGTAGCCCCTCAGCCCCGGTCCAGATCGTCTCCACGCGGATCGGGGGCGGTATCGACGGTTGGCTCCGTCGTGTGCGCAGTGCTCGTCGGAATCCGCCGAGGCTCAGCCGAGCTTGGCGACCAGGCCGAGCCCGACGATCGTGATCGTCCAGATAACGGCCACCGCCACCGTGATGCGGTCGAGGTTGCGCTCGGCCACGCCGGAGGACCCTGCGGAGGAGGAGATACCGCCGCCGAACATGTCCGACAGACCGCCGCCCTTGCCCTTGTGCAGGAGGATCGACATGATGAGGAAGAAGCTCGAGAGGACGAGCAGCACCTGAAGGACGATACGCACTACGTTCACGTCACGTTCCCTTCGTTGTTGGTTCCGTCTTGCTGCGGGAGGGCCTCACGCTCCGGCATGGGTCCGGCGCGACTCCCGACAGGGTCCGCGCCCCCACCTGTCCGCGTGGCAGTCTACCTGCAACGCGCAGGGTCCCGGACACCTCAGGGTGTGAGGTGTCCGGGACCCTGTCGGCGAGCGGTGAGACGCTGCGGAGAAGTGATCGCTCAGCTCCTCCGCCGCGGCTCGGCTCGCTCAGGCGTAGAAGCCGGCCATGGCGGCGAAGGAGTCCGCCTTGAGGGAGGCTCCACCGACGAGTGCGCCGTCGACGTCGGGCTGGGCCATGAGCTCCTTGATGTTGTCGGGCTTGGCGGAGCCTCCGTAGAGGATGCGGGTGGCGTCGGCGGTGGCGTCGCCGTAGTCGGCGCGCAGGGCCTCGCGGATCGCTCCGCACACCTCCTGGGCGTCCTCGGCGGTGGCGGTCTCACCGGTGCCGATGGCCCAGATGGGCTCGTAGGCGATGACGATCTTGGCGACGTCCTCGCCGCTCCATCCTTCCAGGGCGGCGCGGATCTGCCCCAGGACGAAGTCGACGTGGGTGCCGGCCTTGCGGATCTCCAGGGCCTCACCGCAGCACAGGATGGGGGTCATGCCGGCGTCGAGCACCTTGCGGGCCTTGGCGCCCACGAGGGCGTCGGACTCACCGTGGTACTCGCGGCGCTCGGAGTGGCCCATGACGACGTAGCTGACACCGAGCTTGGCGAGCATCTCGGTGGAGATCTCGCCGGTGTAGGCGCCGTTGTCGTGGATGGAGACGTCCTGGGCGCCGTACTTGATGTCCAGGGAGTCGGCCTCGACGACGGTCTGCACGGTGCGGATGTCCGTGAAGGGCGGGATCACGAGGACCTCGCACTTGGTGTAGTCGTGGTCGTGGTCCTTGAGCTCCATGGCCAGGCCCTGGACGAGGTGGTTGGCCTCGAGGTGGTCGAGGTTCATCTTCCAGTTGCCCGCCATGAGCGGGGTGCGGTTACTCATCTGGGTTGCCTTCCTTCAGTCGTTGAGCACGGCGATACCGGGCGGGGTCTTGCCCTCGAGGAGGCTCGAGGGAGGCGCCGCCACCGGTGGAGATGTGGGAGAACGTGGCCTCGTCGAAGCCGAGCGTGCGCACGGCCGCGGCGGAGTCGCCACCGCCGATGACGGAGAAGGCGTCGGACTCGGAGATCGCCTGGCCACGGCCTTGGTGCCCTCGGCGAGGCCGGAACTCGAAGACGCCCATGGGGCCGTTCCCACCACGGTCTTGAGGTGGCGATGGCGTCGGCGAAGAGACTTTCGCGTCTCAGGGGCCGATGTCCAGACCCATCTGGTCGGAGGGCAGGGCGTCAGCCGGCACCACGGTGGCGGGGGCGTCCGCGGCGAAGGTCGGGGCCACGACGGTGTCGACGGGCAGCAGCAGCTCGACGCCGTTGGCCTTGGCGGTCTCCAGGTAGCCCCTTGACGGTGTCGATCTGGTCCTTCTCCAGCAGGGAGGTACCCACCTCGTAGCCCTGGGCGGCCAGGAAGGTGTAGGCCATGCCGCCACCGATGAGAAGACGGTCGGCCTTGCCCAGCAGGTTGGAGATGACGCCGAGCTTGTCGGAGACCTTGGAGCCGCCGAGCACCACGGTGTAGGGGCGCTCGGGGTCGTTGACGGCGCGCCCCAGGGACTCGATCTCCTTGACGACGAGCAGGCCGGCGGCGGAGGGCAGCAGCTTGGCGACGTCGTGGACGGAGGCCTGCTTGCGGTGAACGACGCCGAAGCCGTCAGAGACGAAGACGTCGGCCAGGGCGGCGAGCTCAGCGGCGAAGGCCTCGCGCTCGGCGTCGTCCTTAGAGGTCTCGGCGGCGTTGAAGCGGACGTTCTCCAGCAGGACGATCTCACCGTCACCGGCTGCGGCGACGGCGGCCTGGCGGACTCGCCCACGGTGTCCTCGGCGAGCGTCACCTGACGCCGGTGACCTCGGCGAGGCGCTTGGCGACAGGGGCCAGGGAGTAGTCGGGGTTGGCCTGCCTTGGGACGCCCCAGGTGGGCGGTGATGATGACCTTGGCGCCGGCGTCGAGCAGGGTGCGCAGGGTGGGCAGAGCGGCCTGGATGCGGCCGTCGTCGGTGATGTTCTTGTCGGCGTCCAGCGGCACGTTGAAGTCGGAGCGGACCAGGACTCGCTTGCCCTTGAGGTCGCCCAGGGACTCGATGGTCTTCATGAAGCCTCTCATCGGTTGTGGGTGAAGGTGTGGGTGTGGGACGGACGGCGCCCGCGCACGCATAGCGTGGCGCGGGCGCCGTCTCAGAGAGTCATGCTCTCGGTCTGGTCTCAGGCGAGCTTGGAGCCGACCAGGGAGGTCAGGCGGACCAGGGCGTTGGAGTAGCCCCACTCGTTGTCGTACCAGGAGAGGACCTTGACGAGGTTGCCGATGACCTTGGTCTCGGTGGCGTCGAAGATCGAGGTGTGCGGGTTGCCCACGATGTCGGTGGAGACGATCGGGTCCTCGGTGTACTCGAGAACGCCCTTGAGCTCACCCTCGGCGGCGGCCTTGACGGCGGCCTTGACGGCCTCGACGGAGACCTCCTTCTCGGCGATGAAGGTCAGGTCGGTCAGCGAGCCGGTCGGGGTGGGGACACGCACGGCCAGACCGTCGAACTTGCCCTTGAGGGCGGGCAGAACGAGGGCCACTGCCTGGGCGGCACCGGTCTTGGTGGGGATCATGTTCAGCGCGGCGGCGCGAGCACGGCGCAGGTCGCTGTGCGGGGCGTCGAGGACGCGCTGGTCACCCGTGTAGGGAGTGGATGGTGGTCATGATGCCGCGCTCGATGCCGAAGTTCTCGTGGAGGACCTTGGCCAGGGGGGCGAGGCAGTTGGTGGTGCACGAGGCGTTGGACACGATGTTCATCGTGGCGTTGTCGTAGTCGCCCTCGTTGACACCCATGACGAAGGTGCCGTCGACGTTCTTGGCGGGAGCGGAGATGACGACCTTCTTGGCGCCACCGTCGAGGTGGGCCTTGGCCTTCTCGCCGTCGGTGAAGAAGCCGGTGGACTCCACGACGACCTCGACGCCCAGGTCGCCCCAGGGCAGGTCGGCGGGGTTGCGCTGAGCGAGCACCTTGATGTGCTTGCCGTTGACGGTGATGCCATCCTCGTCGTAGGAGACCTCGCCGTCGAAACGACCGAGGATCGAGTCGTACTTGAGCAGGTGGGCCAGGGTCTTGTTGTCCGTCAGGTCGTTGACGGCGACAACCTCGATGTCGGCGCCCTGCTCGAGGGCGGCGCTGGAAGAAGTTGCGGCCGATCCGGCCGAAGCCGTTAATACCAACGCGGGTGGTCACTGTTGTCCCTCCTAGTGCGCCGGTTGGCGGCGCACGGTTGCTGAGGGCTCTTTTTCACACATGGCGTGTGCTCCGGAACTTCCTCTTCAGCTCACATCCGATTCAGCTCCGGTACGGCCGAGTCTAGTCACACTGGGCAGGCGCTGGGAGCCGCCGACCACGCCACGGGCGAACACTGTGATGCACAAGCCAAACCGAGGGGACCAAAGACCATCAGGCGCCCCCAAGGCAAGGACCGAGGTCCCATCTCACCTCAGGGCTCGAGCATCTCCTGGGTGAGAACCGACTCCGTGTCGGGGATGCCCAGCTCGTGGGCCTGCTTGTCCGCCATGGCCAGGAGCCGGCGGATACGCCCGGCCACGGCGTCCTTGGTCAGCTGCGGGTCGGAGAGCTGCCCGAGCTCCTCCAGGGATGCCTGCTTGTGCGCGATGCGCAGGCGACCGGCCTGCAAGCAGGTGGGCGGGGACATCGTCCCCCAGGATCTCGAAGGCGCGCTCGACGCGGGCGCCCGAGGCGACGGCGGCGCGGGCCGAACGGCGCAGGTTGGCGTCGTCGAAGTTGGCCAGGCGGTTGGCGGTCCCCCGGGACTCGCGCCGAGATCGGCGCTCGGCCCACACCTTGAAGGCCTCCGGCGCCCCCATCCGCTCCAGGAGAACACCGATGGCCTCACCGTCGCGAACGACGACGCGGTCGGCCCCGCGCACCTCTGCGGGCCTTGGCGGAGATGTCGAAGCGCCGCGCGGCCCCGACCAGGGCCAGTGCGGCCTCGGAGCCGGGACAGGTGACCTCCAGGAGGAGGACCGGCCGGGCTCGGTCAGGGGATCCGCGGGCGAGAAGGCTCCACGCCAGGCGGCAGCGGCGGCGTTGCGCCCTCTGACTGACGGCGACCGGCATGCCGCGCACCGGCCGGCCCCGATCGTCGACCAGCCCGGACAGCCGGGCCAGGTCCTGCCCGCGCTTGGTCACTCGCAGCACGTAGCGGGACCCTCGGTGCAGGGAACCGCCCTGAACCACCATGACCTCAGGCTCCATCCCGTAGAACTCCTTGAGGTGCTGGTGCAGGCGCCGCACCGCTCCGCCGTGAGTCGAGCTCGGCCTCGACGACGATGCGCCCGGAGACGATATGGGAGTCCCTCCGGCGAAGCGCAGCATCGCGGAGACCTCCGCCCGTCGTTGGGCGGCGTTCTCAGTGACGACGAGCGCGAGCTCATCCTCGACGGTGACCGTCAGCGACATGGGCGGGCTCCTCGTGGTCGGGGTATCGTGATTCGGGACTGGACCAACATGGTGTGACGCTGCGGCCGTTGCAGGTGCAGTCCCGGGTGCTCGCGAGGCGCAGAGCTCACCATGGGCGCGGCAGCGAAAGCGGCTCGAAGACGTCAGGGCGATGTCATACGGCGCCCGAGGGCGTATCAATGGAGAAATTTCTAGCAGCGCCACCCTGCAGCCGGCTGGAAGCGGGGACGCCGAGAATTATGAACGATCATGCACAGCGGGACTCTTCAATGAGTCCAGCATCACATGTCATCGCGTCCACTGAGATCGGTGACGTCCCCCAGGGCCCCCTCGAAGGCGTCCCGGAAGGCGGCTGCCAGGCGAAGCGGATCGTGGTGGCACAGGGCCTCGCCGGTGCGCACCTGGCGCAGGACGACGGTGGCCCCCATGGCGGCGGCCACCTCTGCAAGATCCTCGACGTCCTCAACGGTGGAGGGGTCGGCCAGCACCACGTCCAGGCGCAGGTCGGGCGCGTACTGGCTCAGGACCCGAAGATGATCGGCACTGGTCATCCCATCGGTCTCGCCCTGCTGAGCGGAGAGGTTGAGGACCACGACCTTGCGGGCCGAGGTGTTCACCAGCGCGCGGCGCATGGACGGCAGGATGAGGTGCGGGAGCACCGAGGTGTACCAGGAGCCGGGCCCCAGGACCACCCATTCGGCCTCATCGATGGCGCGCAGCGCCTCGGGGTGGGCCTCGGCGTCCTGAGGAACCATCCCCACGTTCTCCAGACGTCCGCGAGCCGAGGCCACTGCCACCTGCCCACTGACCCGGCGTCGGCTCCCCCCGGAGACGATGTCGGCCTCAATGACCAGGGGTGAGGAGGACATGGGAACGACGCGGCCGTGGATCGTCAGCAGGCGCCCCACCCAGTCGAGCCCGGCGACCTCGTCCCCCAGCAGCTGCCACAGTGCCAGGATGAGCAGGTTCCCCAGGGCGTGGTTGTCGAGCTCGCCCTGCCCCTCGAAGCGGTGCTGGAGCACGTCTCGCCAGGTCAGGCCCCACTCGGAGTCCTCGCAGAGCGATGCCAGCGCCATTCTCAGGTCTCCTGGCGGCAGACAGTCGAACTCTCGGCGCAGGCGTCCCGAGGAGCCTCCGTCGTCGGCGACGGTGACGACAGCGGTGAGCCGGTGGGTGACGTGGCGCAGCGCCCGCAGCGTGGCGGACAGTCCGTGCCCGCCTCCCAGGGCGACGACGGCGGGTCCCTCCTCACCGCGGCGGGGCCACCCGGCTACATCGATCGTCGTTCCCACTGCCTACTCCCGTCCCAGATCGCGGTGCTGGACAACGACCTCGAAGCCCCCACGCCTCAGCCTGGTCCCGAGCCGCTCCGCCGAGGCCACGGGAGCGGTGCTTGCCGCCGGTGCAGCCCACAGCCAGGGTGACGTGGGGCTTGAGGCTCATCGACGTACTGCGGGAGCGCGGGGATGAGCAGGTCGGCGTAGCCGTCGACGAAGGCAGCAGCTCCCTTCTGGGCGAAGACGTAGTCGGCCACCGGTGCGTCACGTCCGGTGAGGTGGCGCAGCTCTGAGACCCAGTAGGGGTTGGGGATGAAGCGCACGTCCAGAACGTGGTCGGCGTCCAAGGGAATGCCGTACTTGAACCCGAAGGACATGACGTTGATACGCAGGGCCAGGTCGGACTCGTGCGCCACGAGCTCGCGCACCCGCCGGGCGAGGTCGTGGACGGAGTAGTTGGAGGTGTCGATGACGCTGTCGGCCACGCCCCGCAGTCCCCGAGGAGAGTGCGCTCGTGCTCGATCCCGTCCAGGACGGAGCCGCTGCCCTGCAGCGGGTGGGGTCGGCGGGAGGACTCGAAAGCGCCTGACCAGGACAGCATCGGAGGCGTCCAGGAAGATGAGCCGTACGTCGGTGCCGTTGTCGCGGACCTTGCGCAGGTAGTCCATGAAGTGGGAGAAGAACTCGCGACTGCGCACATCGACCACCGCGGCCAGCCGGTGCACACCGGCGCCGACCGTGGTCATCATTCCCGACAGAGCCGGCAGCAGCTGGGGCGGCAGGTTGTCCACGACGTACCAGTCGAGGTCCTCCAGAGCGTTGGCCGCGCGCGAGCGCCCGGCCCCGGACATGCCCGTGACAATGATCAGCTCGGGCCGTTCGGCGGGCGGAACCGGAGGGGTCGCCTCATCGAGGCGGGGATCTCAATGGGAACCGTGTCCTGAAGCCGCTGGCGCTTGCCGAAGGAGGACTGAGGGCGGCGCTCGTCATGCATGCAAGCATCGCATGTCCAGGCGCCTCCAGCCGCCGACGACGCCGGTTTACCGGTAGCGTTTCACCGTTGCCAGCACTCACGGCCGCCGGTTCTCGGCAGCCAGATGCCAGGAGGCCCCATGAGCCCCTCCCCATGCTTCCGACCAGCAGCCCCTCATGCCGTCCGCGTCCCCAGGGACGCCGTGCGTCAGCCCGCCGCCCCGGTGCTGGGCACGCCCTGGACCCAGCAGCGCGACGAAGGTGGCGCTGCTGGGCGCCGGCGAGATCGGCAGGAGGTGGCGATCGCGCTGACCCGCCTGGGGGTGGAGGTCACGGCGATCGACCGCTGACGAGGGGCTCCGGCCCAGCAGGTGGCGCACAACGCCCTGACGGTGGACATGAGCGACCCCGAGGGCGCTGACGGCCGCCATCCGCGCCAGCGGTGCCGCCGATCGTCGTCCCCGGAGATCGAGGCACTGGCCACCGACGCCCTGGTGGCGCTGGAGCAGTCCGGCGAGGTGCAGGTGGTACCGACGGCCCGTGCAGTGCAGGCTGACGATGAATCGTGAGGGGCATCCGACGCCTGGCGGCTGAGGAGCTGGGGCTGGCGACCAGTCCTACGCCTTCGCCTCAGTCCTCGGATGAGCTGCGCGCGGGCGCTCAGCAGGTGGGCTTTCCGTGCGTGGTCAAAGCCGGTCAGCATGTCCTCATCGGGGCCACGGCCAGTCCGTGGTGCGCGGGCCCGCAGGATCTGGAGGCGGCCTGGCGCTACGCGGCGACCGACGGGCGCGTGGACCGGGCCGGGTCATCGTGGAGGGCTTCGTGCGCTTTCGACACCGAGATCACGCTGCTCACGGTGCGCTGGCGTCGATCCCGGCACCGGGAGACGGTGACGAGCTTCTGCGAGCCGATCGGGCACCGGCAGGTCGATGGGGACTATGTGGAGTCCTGGCAGCCGCAGCCCCTGAGCCGGTGGCCCTGGAGCGGGCCCAGCAGGTGGCCGAGCGCGTCACCACGGCGCTGGGCGGGCTGGGGCCTGTTCGGCGTCGAGCTGTTCATCTGCGGGAGGAGGTTCTCTTCTCCGAGGTCTCACCCGCGCCCCGCATGACACCGGCCTGGTGACACTGGCGAGCCAGCGCCTGAGCGAGTTCGAGCTGCACGCCCGCGCCCTGCTGGGCCTGCCCGTGGACACCTCGCTGCGCTCCCCGGCGCCTCGGTGACCGTCAAGGCGACGGGAGAGTCCGCGCCGGGTGAGGGTGTGCGCTTCCCAGGTCTTGACGAGGCCCTCGCTCAGGAGGGGGTGGATCTGCGGCTCTTCGGTAAGCCTGAGGCCCACCCGGGGCGGCGCCTGGGCGTCGTCGTGGCCTGCGCCGACGACGTGCAGGTCGCCGGATCGGGCGCGGTCCGCCGCGGGCGATCCGTCCCAGCGTCTGGAGCCGGTTGCCTGGGCTCGCCGAATCTCAGCGGCTACCCCGCGACGGTTCCTGCGTCGGAGGCACGAGGGAGGTGCCGTTGGAGGCGATGACGTCTCGGTACCAGCCGAAGGACTTCTTGCGGTAGCGGGCCAGGGTGCCGTCGCCGTCGTCGTCGCGGTCCACGTAGATGAAGCCGTAGCGCTTGGACATCTGGGCGGTGGAGGCCGAGACCAGGTCGATGCAGCCCCAGGAGGTGTAGCCCAGGACCTCGACGCCGTCGGCGATGGCCTGGGCGACCTGGACCAGGTGGTCGTTCATGTAGGCGATGCGGTAGTCGTCCTCGACCGTGGGGCCGTTGGGTCCGTCAACGAGGACGTCCTTGGCTCCCAGGCCGTTCTCGACGATGAACAGAGGCTTGCCCCAGCGGTCCCAGTAGTCGTTCAGGATGGTGCGCAGGCCCGCCGGGTCGATCTGCCATCCCCACTCGGAGGCCTCGAGGGTGGGATTGGGGACGCCGCCCATGAGGTTGCCTCGGCCGGCCTCAGCCGGCTGGGTAACGGTCTCGCACACGGACATGTAGTAGGAGAAGGAGACGAAGTCGACGGTGTGCTCCCGCAGCAGCGCGCGGTCCTCCTCGGTGATCTCCAGATCGATGCCCTTGTCCCGCAGGGACCGCAGCAGGGTAGCGGGGTACTCACGCGTACGTGGAGGTCCCCGAAGGCGTAGTTGGCGCGCTCTGCCTGCTTGGCCGCCCACACGTCCCGGGGATCGAGGGGTGAGCGGGTAGGTGGGCACAGCCAGGATCATGCAGCCGACCTGGATGTCGGGGGTTCGATCTCGTGGGCGATCCTCGTCGCGGCCGCGGAGGCGACGAGCTCATGGTGGATGGCCCTGGTAGAGGTCCTGCTCGCTGAGCCTGTCCTTGGGCGTGGCGATGCCGCCGGACAGGAAGGGCTCGTGGAGGACGGAGTTGATCTCGTTGAAGGTGAGCCAGTACCTGACCCCGCTTGCCGTAGCGCTCGAACAGGGTGCGGGCGTAGCGCTCGAAGAAGCCGATGAGGCGGCGGTCGGTCCAGCCGTCGTAGGTACGCGCCAGGTGCAGCAGGGTCTCGTAGTGGCTGATGGCGACCAGTGCTCGATCCCGTACTTCTCGAGCTCGTCGAGGACCCGGTCGTAGAAGGCGAGTCCCTCCTCGTTGGGCTCGGTCTCGTCGCCGAGCGGGAAGATGCGGCTCCAGGCGATGGAGAAGCGGAAGACCTGAAACCCATCTCCGCGAACAGGGGCGATGTCCTCGGCGTAGCGGTGGTAGAAGTCGATCGCCTCGAGCTTGAGGTTATCCGCGTGGGAGCCTGCGGGCGGGCCATGATGCCCCTGGGCTGACGTCCTGACGGACAGGTGCCTTGCTGTCCCTCGTGTAGGCGCCTCGATCTGATTGGCGGCGGTGGCTCCCGCCCCGCTTGGGAAGCCGCCCGGGAAGTTCGGATTGTTCTTAGAAGTAGCGGACGTGGCGGCCGTGCGTGTCTCTGACGTGTTCTCTCAGTCTTCGGTTCATCGGTTAGGTATCGGTTCAGTGGTCGATCTCGACCACGGTGGTACTGGTGGTGACCTCACCATCAACGATCGGGACGACAGCGCCCAACGAGGCGCGTGTTGGTGACGACGAGGATCGTGGTGGGTCGTAACCAGCGTCGCGAATCACCTTGAGACCAGCGTCTACCAGAGGCTCACCGCGCCCGACCCGTTCACCGGCGCTCACTTTGGGGTGAACCCTCCTCGAGATTGACGTGATGTCCAGGCCGACGTGGATGAGGACCCACACCGTCGGTCGGGTCCCTGATGTCGCAGGCACGGCCGGAGTCCATGGCGGTGACGACGGTCCCAGATGCTGCGTGCGACAACGTGGCCGTCGGAGGACGATACCGACCTGCTGCCGAGGGCCCCGGAGGAGAAGACCGGGTCGGGCGATGCCTCCAGCGGCATGGCGGATCCGTTCATCGGTGAGGTGAGCGTGGTGGGCTCGGCATCACTCTCCCTCGGAAAGGACCGGGAGGGCTCATCCGGGGCCGGGTCCTGAATCCGAGGACGAGGGTGAGAGCCAGGGAGATGACGACGGCGACGACCATACCGATGAAGACCAGGACGAGGTTTCCGTGGTTGATCAGCGCAGGAATACCGATGAGGGAGGGGAAGACGAAGGAGGTAGTTGCCCCGTTTCCTGCTGCGACAATAACGCCACCCACAGCACCGCCGGTGGCAGCCGTAGAGGAAGGGACGTTTGAGAGGCAGGTTGACACCGTAGATCCCGGGCTCGGTAATGCCGGCCAGGAAACCGGACAGCGAGGCCGGTCCGGCCAGCTCCCGCATCTTCATGCTTCGTGTGCGGATCATGACACCGAGGGTCGCGGCCGCCTGGGCCAGCACGGCGGGGAAGATCGGCCCCGCCATGAGGGAGAAGCCCGGGTCGTTGTACTGGGCGATCATGACCGGTACCAGGCCCCAGTGCACACCGAACATGACGAAGACCTGCCAGAAGGCTCCCATGACGGCGCCCGCCACCCAGGGCACGTGCTCGAAAAGCGCGTTCATCAACGAGGCGATGCCGTTCGACGCCGCGGTCGTCACCGGGCCGACAGTGATGAGGGTCAGGGGGACCATGATGAGCAGCACGAGCAACGGCACTGAGAAGTTGCGGATGGCTGAGGGCAGAATCCTGGTCAGCCAACGCTGTAGATGGGACTGGAACCACACGGCCACAATGATCGGGACAAGAGAGGACGTGTAGGAGGCCATGACCACCGGAATACCGAAGAAGGTGACCTGGCCGCCGGCGTCGTTGAGCGCGACGATCTCGGGATACACCAGGGCTCCGGCCAGGGCCACGGCTGTCATCTCATTGGCTTTGAAGTAGCGCGCCGAGGTGATGGCCAGCAGGATCGGTAGGAAGTACAGGGCTGAGTCACCCGCGGCATTGAGGATCGTGTGGGTGGTGGAGTCCTCCTTCAGCCATCCCAGCGTCGTTGTCAGCGTCAGAAATGCCTTGATGAGGCCGGTTCCCGCAAGCGTCCACACCACGGGGTTGATGAGGGCCGAGACCATCTTGATGAACCGGTCGAACAGGTTGCCGTCGTTGCCGGTCGATTCATCGTCGTCGCCGGTCAGGTTGGTGAGCCTGACCAGTTCTTCGTGGAGCAGCGGCACGTCGTTGCCGATGACCACTTGGTACTGGCCGCCGGCCTGTACCACAGTGACGACGCCGTCGAGTGCTTTAACAGCCTCGGTGGAGGCCTTGGACTCATCCTTGAGAACGAATCGCATACGGGTTGCGCAGTGGGTCATGGAGGCGATGTTCTCCTCGCCTCCGATATTGTCCAGCAGCCGCGGCGCCAGCGCCGCATAGTCGACCTTCGCCATTGATGTCCTCCTGAGTGAGCAACCGCTTCCAGGAAACAAAAAAGACCCGAGACAGTGACAGCGCGTGAACGCTGGAGTGTCTCAGGTCTTGCCCCGGTCGGGTCATTAATCCTACGAAATTCCTTGCCGGAATTCACTAGAAACAATATAAACAATCGAACCATCGAACAAGACAGAATTTTGTGTTACGCGTCACTCTGCGTGGCCTGCTGCAGGGAGGAGGTCAACCGGGCAACGTGCAGGGCGAGGTAGGCGGTCTCATCATCGGTGACGGCGGTATTCAGGCGAATCTCCAGCAGATCCCTGATACGCCGGGCCACTCTGTAGGCATCGGGATCGGAGACGCGCAGGGCCTCAGCGACCAGGGAGGACGTACCGTCCTCGATCTGCACCGCGGTGCGTGCGCGTACCAGGAAGTAACGCAGGTGGACCGCGAAGCGCGCAGCGTTGACGGAGTCCGCATCGAAGGCTTCGCCAAAGGACTTCTCCAGCAGCCGCATGACCTGACCAATGAGTCTCGACTGCTCGCTGGCGGCCTGGGCCGAGGGAGCGCCGATCGCAGCGGTGAAGAGGTGGAGGGCCAGTGCGACAGCCTCACCGCCAGGCAGCTGGACCTCTTGCGCGGCGTTGATCTCCTCGACCATGGCCTCAGCCAGCCGCAGCTCCTCGGGATGCAGGTGGGCGACCTCGGCACGCAGCGGATAGTCCATGGTCAGCCCTTGGCAGACGCGCGCCATGGCCTGGTTGATGTGGTCGACAACGGCGATCAGGGTCGAGGAGGGAACATCCGTGTTCAGGCCCCGGGCCGCCTTGCGGAAGACCCGCTCAATGAGTGCCAAGCGCTCCAGCGGGATCCCGGCGATGACCTCCGCCACCGATTGGGCATTATCGGCCGGGATGTAGCGACGGGAGATGAGAGAGGCGTCGACGTCCTGGCCGCGCTTGCGCTGAAAGCCGAGGCCTCGGCCAGTCAGGATCGCCTCACGCCCAATCTCGTCGCGCGCGAGCACGACGTTGTTATTGAGCACTCGCAGTATCTCCACGAGCCGATTGTGCCATGAGCCGCTCGCCCCCGAATGACGAAGGGCGAGCGACCACTGGCACAAGATGGGAGACGCCCGAGGCAGCCCCGATGCCGGTGAGACCGACTCAGTCCTGCTCAGTCCTGAAGGCCCACCATGACGGAGGACGCCTTGACGACGGCGACCGCCTTCTTACCCTCTGCCAGCTCGAGCTCCTCGATGGCCGCGTTGGTGATGGAGGAGGTGATGATGACACCGGGAGCGACCTCGATCTTGACAACGCCGTTGACGGCGCCCTTCTCAATGGAGACGACGGTGCCGGGCAGCTGGTTGCGGGCGGAGATCCTCATGAGGGTTTCCTTTCGAGTTGATGTCTGCTCAGCCCAGCGCACTGTGAAATCGCACTACTGTTTGTTTTCTGGACTGTTGAGGTGAGCCAAAATAGTACCTGCCAGAGCCGGCCCGATACCCTTGACGCGGGTGATGTCGTCCACCTCGGCCTGCCGAATGCGTTTGACGGATCCGAACTCGCGCAGGAGAGCCGCCTGTCGGGCGGGCCCGAGACCGGGAACGCCGTCCAGTACCGAGCGGGTCATCCCGGCCGAGCGCTTCTTGCGGTGGTGGGTGATGGCGAATCGGTGGGACTCGTCGCGCAGGTGCTGGAGCAGGTAGAGGGCAGGCGAGGTACGCGGCAGGATGACGGGGAACTCCTCCCCCGGCATCCAGACCTCCTCCAGGCGCTTGGCCAGACCGATGAGTGGAACATCGATGCCGAGCTCGTCGAGGACCGAACGGGCGGCGTTGACCTGCGGCAGACCGCCGTCGACGACGACGAGCCCGGGCGCGTAGGAGAAGCGCCGGGCCTTGCCGGTCTCGGGGTCGATAGGACCGGAGGCGACGGCGATACCCTCGGCGTCCTCGATCTCCTCGGCCGCACGGGCGGCCGCCTCGCCCTGTCCCTGCTCAGCGATGAGCCGCTTGAACCTCCGGGTGAGGACCTCGTGCATGGCTGCAGTGTCATCGGTCGCCCCGTTGCCGTCCTGGCCGCGCACGGTGAAGCGGCGATAGTCGGACTTGCGCGGCGCACCGTCCTCGAAGACCACCATGGAGCCGACCTGGTAGGTGCCCTGGGTGTGGGAGATGTCGTAGCACTCGACGCGCAGGGGTGCCTCGGGCAGGTCGAGGGCCTCGGCGAGCTCATCAAGAGCGAGAGTGCGCTGGGTGAGGTCACCGGCACGACGGGTCTTGTGCAGGCGCAGGGCTTCCTCAGCGTTCCTACGCACCGTGTCCATGAGAGCAGCCTTTGTCCCCGCGCTGCGGAACACGCAGATCGACCCTTCCCTCCGCGAAGCCCCTCCAACCACGCACGCACGGTGGCGGCGTTGCTGGGCATCTCGGGGACCAGGATCTCCCGAGGCACCGCGGTGGTGGCTGTGGGCGACATCGTCGACACTGGTGGCCGCCGACTCGCCGTTGCGTCGGGAGGCGGCACCGCTGGAACTCGTTGGGACCGCTGCGGGGCTGGGGGCTGGAGGGGCGCGGTCGCCCACCCCGACCGAGGTGGTGGTGCCCGAGGAGGCGGGGGCTCCGCCCTGGTGGACGGCGCCGTCGTCGGCAGGATCGAGAAGGGAGGCGTAGACCTGCTCGAGGAGACGTTCGATGAGCTCGGAGTCTCCGGCGTCGTCAATGAGATCGACGACCCAGCCGCGCTGTCCGCGCACCCGGCCACCACGCACGTGAAAGACCTGGACCGCAGCCTCGAGCTCGTCGCGGACCAGGGCGAAAACGTCAGCATCAGTAGCATCGGGCAGACGACGGCGTTGCCCTCGATGACCTTGCGCAGCGCGGCGGCGTCGTCGCGCAGGCGGGCGGCCTTCTCGAAGTCGAGGGCTGCTGCGGCAGCCTTCATCTCCGACTCCACCTGGCGCAGATAGGGACCGGTTCGGCCGGCCATGAAGGCGCAGAAGTCCTCGGCGAGCGCCCGGTGGTTTTCCGGATTGATGCGACCCACGCACGGCGCCGAGCACTTGTCGATATAGCCCAGCAGGCAGGGGCGGCCTGATGCCTGGGCACGGCGGAAGACGCCGGCTGAGCAGGAACGGACGGGGAAGACGCGCAGCAGCTGGTCGACGGTCTCGCGGATGGACCAGGCCTGGACGAAGGGCCCGAAGTAGCGGGTCCCGGGCTTGCGGGCCCCGCGGACCACCTGAACCCGGGGGTAGGTCTCCCCCATCGTCACCGCCAGGTAGGGATAGGACTTGTCATCCTTGTACATGACGTTGAAACGGGGGTTGAACTCCTTGATCCAGGAGTACTCCAGGGCCAGGGGACTCCACCTCGGTGGATACGACGGTCCACTCCACGGCGCAGGCGGTGGTCACCATCTTCTGGGTGCGCGGGTGCAGGGCAGCGAGGTCCTGGAAGTAGCTGGACAGGCGCTGGCGCAGGTTCTTGGCCTTGCCGACGTAGACGACACGTGCCTGATCGTCCAGGAACCGGTAGACGCCCGGGGACGTGGGGATCTCGCCCGGGGCGGGACGGTACGTCGAGGGGTCGGCCATGCCCGCTAGGGTAGACGCCGACCGACCTTGCCCACGACATGCTGCCCCGCAGCCAGTCGCCCGAAGAGCAAAGGCCCGAGCCAGCAGGGCTCAGGCCTTCGTATGTGGTGGGCGATACTGGGATCGAACCAGTGACCTCTTCCGTGTCAGGGAAGCGCGCTCCCGCTGCGCCAATCGCCCGAGGTGGGTACCGGATTCGAACCGGTGTAAACGGCTTTGCAGGCCGGTGCCTAGCCTCTCGGCCAACCCACCATGAGAATGCTGGGGCTCGGCGCTCCCGGCTCCTCGGAGCGGATGACGGGACTCGAACCCGCGACCCTCACCTTGGCAAGGTGATGCTCTACCAACTGAGCCACATCCGCGCGATCCCTCACGGTTCGACCGAACCGCTCGGTGCTGGAAAACCATAGCATCACGATCACACCGACAAGCAAACAGCATCGCGGTGATTCACCTCACCGGGCAGCCGTTTGCTCCGGGGGTGCCGGCCTGACTATGGTTAGCGCCGCACAGGGCGATTGGCTCAGGGGTTAGAGCGCCTCGTTCACACCGAGGAGGTCACTGGTTCGATTCCAGTATCGCCCACCACAGCATCCTGACACCAAGTTGACAGTACCCGCCCCAAGGGCGGGTACTTTTACATCACCCCGCTCTGCAAGCAGATGAGCAAAGGCGAACTCAGAATCGGCCTCCCACTATGGATGCCGTCACAGTCTCCGCTCGACTGTCACAATTCGATGCGCCGATGTGTCTGATGGGTATGAGTCCAACGCATCGCACCACCATCGTCATCATCGGGGCCGGGTACGCCGGGATCATGGCAGCCAACCGGATTGCTTCTCACCCAATGGCCACCGCCCTCACACGTGTTCGCCTCATCAGTGCCTCGACACACCTTGTCGAGCGCATTCGTCTGCATGAGGCTCTTCGTGCTGAAGAAGACCCGGTACGGCCCTTGTCCGAGCTGCTCAACCCAGCCATCGACGTTGTCATCGGCCGCGCGACGAGCATCGATCGCAAACGGGGTGTCGTCCATCTTTCCGATGGCGACCCCATTCCCTTCGACCAGGTCGTCTTGGCGACCGGCAGCACCAGCCGGGCACCTGCTGGAGCCCTGCCGATCTCCGGGATCGCCGATCTGCAGCCGCTTCGAGATGAACTTGTCGGCTCTTCACACACGCGCATTCGCGTCGTCGGCGGCGGCCTCACCGGGATCGAGACCGCCGCGGAACTTGCTGAGCAAGGATTCGATGTTGAGATCGTCGACTCCGGCACCGTCGGCTCCCACCTCGGCGTACGAGCCCGCAAGCAGGCCTCTCGCCAACTGCGTCGACTGGGCTGCACGGTGACCGACAACCAGTTGTGCCAGCCCGAGCCCGGCATACTCACCATATGGACCGCAGGTTTTGCACCGGTCACTGTTCCGTGCGATCCACCAGTGTCGACCTCTTCCGACGGGCGCATCGTGGTCAACAGGTTCCTACGCTCCCCCGACGATCCCAGGATTACCGCGATCGGCGATTGCGCTGCGCCTCCGGCCTCGCACCTGCGCCCCAGCTGTGCCTCAGCCCTGTCTCTGGGAGCCGTAGCCGCTGATATCCTCATCTCCGGCGTGCTGAAGACCCCAGCGCCGTCCAACACGGGGGTCGGTTATGTCATGCGCTGCGTCTCGCTGGGACGCAACCGCGGCCTCGTCGAGCACGTAAGTCCGGACGACGTTCCCAACGGTCCTGTCCTGACGGGGAGAACGGCCCGGCGAGTCAAGGACTGGGTCATGGACCGCACTACTCAGTGGTTGATCGAAGAGGCTCAGCGCTCCGGCTCGTACCGCATCGTGAGAGGCCCAGCTCAATGACTGCTTCCGACCAACCCGCAGATATGGACAACAGGTCCGGTCAGGATTTCGAGGAACATCGCGCCGTTCTGTTTACCCTCGCCTACAGCATGCTTGGTAGCGCGGCGGAGGCCGAGGACATCGTGCAGGAGACATGGCTGCGTCGCCAACGCGTCAGGGAACCGGTGCGGCAGGAGCGCGCGCTGCTGTGCCGTATCGCCACACGCCTGGCACTCAACGCGATGCGCTCCGAGGCCAACCGGAAGGAGTCCTACCTGGGGCCGTGGCTTCCCGAGCCGGTCGCCACTGAGGCAGATCTGGCCGACGACCTGATCCTGGCGGAGACGGTCTCTGAGGCGACGCTGATGGTACTGGAGACCCTCTCCCCCGCCGAACGCGCAGCATTCCTCCTGGTAGAGGTCTTCTCCCTGTCATCGGCGGAGACCGGTCGCATCATCGATGCATCCGATACCGCCGTGCGCCAGCTGGTGCACCGTGCACGCACCCGGCTGCAAGAAGGACGAACACACCGACGCGCCAGCCCCTCTCCCGAGCTGTGGACCGAGCTGACCAGTGCCATTCGCTCGGGAGACTTGGCGGCCACCGTACGTCTGCTGGCTCCTGAGGCGGTACTCGTGTCCGACGGTGGAGGCCGGGCCTCGGCGGCACGCCGTCCCGTCCGAGGTGCAGAGTCCGTGGCTCGCTTCCTTATCGGCATCGCCGCGAAGACGCCACAGTTCGATGTGGCGCCGGCGTGGCTCAACGGCGAGCTCGCAGCCGTGGTCAGCAGTTCCAGGAACGTAGAGTTCGTGGTCTTTCTGGTTGCTTCGGAGACTGGTGTTCAGCAGGTTCTCATCGTCCGCAACCCCGACAAGCTCGTGCGCATCGGCAAGCCAGTGAGACTGTCCCGCTGACCCTGGCGCGATCCGTCGTCAGATCCGGGTGCCGTCGGCGATCCTTCCGGGCGAACCCCCCGCTTCCACGTGCGCTTCGCCGGTGGCGACGACACCGGAACCGAAGGTCCAGTCGCCCTCCACGGTCAGCGACTGCGCGTCCTTGATCGAGGGGACTCCTGGGGAACCGAGCCTCGAAGTCCTGGATCTTCTTGTAGAAGCCGGGGTCGAGATTCACGGTGCAGGCGCGCTCCGGAACCATCTGCAGCAGGCCGTCGTCGTCAACCTCATAGACGTCCGAGCGCACCAGCAGCAGATCGTTAGTGGTCTTGACCGGCAGGAAGCGGGAGCGGGGCACCTCGATAGCGGTCGCCCCCTCGAAGGCCTCCACCGCGGCCCCCATGGCGGTCTCGAGCTGGATCACCGGTGTTGAGGCGGAGTCGGCGGGGTCGACCGTCTTGCTGTTCTTGATGAGCGGCAGCCCAAGAATCCCGCCGCGCTCGGCCAGGGTGTCACGCAGGACCTTCAGGTCGAACCAGAGGTTATTGGTGTGGAAGAAGGGGTGGCGGAACTGGTCGGTGAAGTAGTGCATCTGATCCTCAGGCGTCTGCGCCGTGTCACGCAGGATGATGCGTCCGTCGCTCTTGCGCACGGCCAGGTGCCCACCCTTGACATCGGCCGGCGTGCGGCGGCACATCTCCGGGGCGTAGGGCGCACCGGAGGCCGCGAACCAGCCGGCGATCCTGGCCGAGGGCGCCGCCCCGAGGTTGTCGGAGTTGGCCGTCATGGCGTACCGGTACCCCTTGTCCAGGAGCGCGTCCAGCAGCCCCGAGGCGAGCAGCGCGGTGTAGATGTCTCCGTGCCCGGGCGGGCACCACTCAAGCTCCGGATCGGCCTCCCACTCCACCGGGCTCAGATCGTCAGCACGGAGCTTGGGCTCACGGTTCTGCAAGAAGTCCAGAGGAAGGCCGTCGACCTGGATCTCGGGGTGCCCGGCCAGCACCTCGAGGGAGTCCTCACGGGTGCGGAAGGAGTTCATGAGGATGAGCGGCAGGCTCACCCCGTAGCGCCGGCGGGCGGCCGTGACCTGGTCGACCAGCAGGTCGAGGAAGGTCTTGCCGTCGCGCACCGGCAGGAGGGACTTGGCACGGTCCAGCCCCATAGAGGTTCCCAGCCCCCCGTTGAGCCGTATGAGGACCGTCCTGCTCAGCGCCTCTCGAGCCGCCTCGTCGCTGACCTCGACGTCAGCCAGGGAGTCGATCTGTGTGAGTGGCTCAATGGTCTCCTCGGGGATGAGTCCTGTGGCTCCGGCCTCCAGAGCCTGGTAGTAGTGCGTGAAGACCGTGATGGCTTGCTCGGCGACGCCTGCGTCGCGCATCTTGTGCTGGGCAGCAGTGAGTCCGTTCTCGCTCATGACGCGTAGCCTAACCCAGGCTGACCGTTCTTGGGGCACTTTGTTCGACTCTGTGCGTTTGAGTAAAGCACGGCAGGCTCTACGCTCCGGCAGGTTATCCACAGGGGAGCGCTTCCCTCTTTTCGACGTCGGGCGCTCCCCCTATTCTCGTTCGAACCGGTTAAGTGACGAGCTGCTTGTTGCCAAGCACCGAGCGACGAGGAGAACCGTTATGTCCATCCCTCCCAATGTGGGCCCGAATGTCGCTCTGATTCTGCGGCGACTGGACCTCATCGAGAAGAAGATCGACTGGGTCGCCGAACGCGTCACCTGGCTGGCCTACACCGCTGGGAGCCCGGAACAGGCGCAAGGCGATCGGTCCACGACGACGGACAGTTCACCAACGACTCATGCCCCGATGTCCGCCGCCGAGAGCATCAATGTCCTCGATCACCGGGTCTCGGAGCCCCTGTCCACCACCACCTCGCCCGCAGCTGCGACGACGACGCCGGCAGGAACCCCTGCGACGAGCGCTGCCACCGAGCTCCCCACGAGGCTTTTCAGCGACTCTCCTACCCAAGCCGCCGACGAAGAGCTCCCCCAGCACGAAGTAGTCTCAGCCTCCGCTCCAGCAGTATTGCACGACGACGCGCCCCGAGTACCCGAGGTTGAGGAGCCGGTAGTCCAGGCCCCCAGGTCACCCGCCCCTGTATCACCCGAGCATTCCTCGGAGTCCTGGGCCAGTCCCGGCTCAACCGGCTATATCCCCGCTCCGTCCCAAAGGGCCGACACGGGCGATCCGTATCAAGGGGTACCGGTTGGAGCAGGTCACGGCTCTGGCGCCGAGGCTGCTGAGATTCCCGGCTGGGCGCAGCGAGCAGTGCGGGAGGGAAACCTCGGGCGCTACCTACTCTCCGGTGCGGCTGCGCTGCTGGTCCTCTCCGCCGGGGTCAGTCTCCTGGCCCTTGTCTGGGACTCCATTCCCAACCCGGTCAAGATCCTGGCGCTGGCACTCATCGCGGTCACGATGACAGCCGTGGGCGCCCGCCTCAGCGTCAGCCGTCCGAAGTACCGGGTCGCCGCCGCAACGATCACGGGAACCGGCGGCGGGCTCGGCTTCGTCTCCATCGTGGGTGCGGTTCTTCTCGGCGGCATGCTCGGACCGGAACCCGCACTTGTACTCATGGCCGGTTGGGGGCTCGTGCTCCTGGTCGTGTCTCATCTGACGCGGGTGCTGTTCACCGCGATCATCTCAACCATCGGCGCCCTGGTGACTATCGGCTTCGCATTCAGCCACGTGACGCATCAGGCAAGTACAGCGATCGTCACATGGCTGATGATCAGTGTCTACGTCACAGTCCTGGCCCTGACCTGCGCGGCCCTGTCGCGAGGGACGGGGCGGATGCGGTTGGCCGCCTGGTATCCGGTGACATCGGTGGTGGCAACGGTGGCAGCACTTGTCTTCGCACCAATCAGTCCGATGCTGCGTGTGTCCGTCGTTGGTGGCACGGGGATCGTCCTGGCTCTGTGCCTGCTACTGGTCGGCCAGGTAATGCACGCCGGCAGACGTCTGTGGAGCATCGGTATCAAGACTGCGGGCTGGGACTGGGGCCTGGCCGCCCTGGTCCTTCTGATGGTGTACCCGAATTTGCTGATGAAGCAGATAAGCCTTGAGGTAGTGCACTCCGTTGTCGTCGCCACCTTCATCCTTCAGCTCCTGCTGCTGGCCGGAGCCGCACTCGCAGTACTTGCCCCGCACAGCCCCGATCAGTGGCGCAGCGCCATGGCGATCAGTCACGAGGCGACCTTCTTCCCCCTCGCACTGGCCGCAATGGCGACCGTCAGCGATCCCCGGGCCTATCTCTTCGTCGTCGTCGCCGCGATGCTCTGCTTCCTTCCCGCCATCGTCGATGGACGGGCCGAGCCGGCTCCGATCCTGGCCCTCCTCGGTACCGCGCCAATCCTCGTACCTCCCACGACCATGTACGCCCGAGCCGATCGCCTGTCGCTCATCGCCTCGGTTGTGGTCTCCGTGCTCCTCGTGATGATGACCGAGGGACTGGGGGATCGAACGGCGCGGAGCATGCCCTCCCCCGCACCGAGCGGAGCGTCATCACGTGTCCAGTCGCGGCTACTGGCCTTGCGAGCGGCGCTGACCGCCATTGTCTTCAACCTGGCGGTTCTCATTCCGTTCCTCGCCAAGGTTCTGGTCAACGACTCCCTGAGTGGCCGGGCGGCCCTGCACATGGTTCCGGGTCTGGTCCTCATCGCCTTCATCGCCCTGGGGGCTGTGTCAAGTGAGGCGACACCCCTCCGGGTGCTCAGCGGTCAGTGCCGGGGCTCTCGTTACAGGGTGGGGCCCCAGGGCCAGGCACTGCCCGACCCGAACAGCTCTCTGACCGGGGCACCGGTACCGTCCTGGATCGTCTCGGGTCTTGCGGCCGTCACCGCTGTGGCGACCCTGTCGTGGGCGGAGGAGCTGAGCTCAACGACCTGGGCAGTAGCGCTGGCGGCTGTCGCCCTGGGGCTGGGAGCGTGCGCCACGTGGCTCCTGCTTCCCTGGGGACGGCGAGCGGAGGTGTGTCTGAGCCTGGCGATCGGAAACTCCCTGCTCATGTGGCTCTCGGTCATCGTCGTGACCAGCATCGCAGTGGGTTCAGTGCTCATGTCGGTACTGGTGCTGCTGACTGGCGGGGCCTGTATCGTCGTCGGCTTCAGGTTGCGCCTGACCGTCCTGCGCCACTACGGGTTGACCCTGGTGCTCCTGTCCGTCCTCAAGCTGGCGGCTGTCGATACCGCCTCCCAGAACTCGATCGTTCGAGTCGTCTCGCTGGCGGCTGCCGGCATCATCTGCTTCGTCCTGTCGCTGATCTACAACCGCTACGCGCAGGAACAGCGTCGCGAGCAGATGAGCGGTGCACAGGAGCGCAACCGGATCTGAGGCGGAGCCCTCCGCCCGGCGTTGGCGTGTACTGCCTGAGGCTCACCCGCGGGCGGCCTCGAGCATCGGAGCGAGGAACCGACCGGTGTAGGAGGACTCCGTGGCCGCGACCTTCTCCGGCGTGCCGGCCACGACAACGGTTCCCCCGCCCTTGCCGCCCTCGGGCCCCATGTCGATGACCCAGTCGGAGTTGGCGATGACATCGAGGTTGTGCTCGATGACCACCACGGAGTTGCCCTTGTCCACCAGCCCCTGGAGTACCCCGAGCAGCTTGCGGATGTCCTCGAAGTGCAGGCCGGTGGTCGGCTCGTCCAGGACGTAGATGGTGCGCCCGGTGGAGCGGCGCTGGAGCTCGGTGGCGAGCTTGACGCGCTGGGCCTCACCACCGGAGAGCGTGGTGGCCGACTGCCCCAGCCGCACGTATCCCAGCCCCACCTCGACCAGGGTGTTGAGATGACGGGAGATGACCGAGGAGGCGGAGAAGAAGTCCGCGGCCTGATGGATGGTCATGTCCAGGACGTCGGCGACCGTCTTGTCCTTGTAACGGATCTCCAGAGTCTCCCGGTTGTAGCGGGCGCCGTGGCAGACCTCGCAGGGCACGTAGACGTCCGGCAGGAAGTTCATCTCGATCTTGAGCGTGCCGTCTCCCCGGCAGGACTCGCAGCGCCCGCCTTTGACGTTGAAGGAGAAGCGCCCGGGGCCGTATCCGCGCACCTTCGACTCGGGCACGGCCGCAAAGATCTTGCGGATGTGGTCCCACACTCCGGTGTAGGTGGCGGGGTTGGATCGGGGGGTGCGCCCGATCGGCGACTGGTCGACGTGAACGACCTTGTCCAGGTGCTCCACGCCCCGCACCGTCTTGTGCCTCCCGGGCACGCCACGGGCACGATTGAGTCGGTTGGCGAGCACCTGGTAGAGGATGGAGTTGACCAGGGAGGACTTGCCCGAGCCGGATACTCCTGTGACGGCGGTCAGTACGCCGAGCGGGAAGGAGACGGTGACGTCCTTGAGGTTGTTCTCGCGGGCGCCGACGACGGTGACCTCACGGTTCTTATCGCGCTTGCGCCGCTTGGCGGGGATCTCGATCCGACGCCGACCGGCCAGGTAGTCGCCGGTGACCGAGCCCTCGGCTCCGGCCAGGCCCTCGACGTCACCGGAGTATACGACCTCACCGCCCAGTTCTCCGGCTCCGGGACCGATGTCAACGATCCAGTCGGCCGAGCGGATGGTGTCCTCGTCGTGCTCGACGACGATGAGCGTGTTGCCCAGGTCCCGCAGTCGCTGGAGAGTCTCGATAAGACGGGTGTTGTCGCGCTGGTGCAGGCCGATACTGGGCTCGTCCAGGACGTAGAGGACGCCCACCAGGCCTGAGCCGATCTGGGTGGCCAGGCGGATGCGCTGGGCCTCGCCTCCGGAGAGCGTGGCCGCGCCACGGGCCAGGCTGAGGTAGTCCAGGCCCACGTCAACCAGGAAGCCGAGGCGGGCGTTGATCTCGGTCAGGACGCTGCCCGCGATCTGGGCGGCCTGGCCGGTCAGGTTGAGGTCCGCCAGGAAGTCTCGGGCCTCACTGATGGGCAGCTCGCACAGCTGGGCGATGGAGAGCCCGCCCACGCGCACGGCCAGTACCTCGGGCTTGAGCCGGGCTCCGTCGCACACGGGGCAGGGGATCTCGCGCATGTAGGCCTGGTAACGCTCGCGGGACCAGTCGGACTCGGTCTCGTCGTGCTTGCGCACGACGTAGTCGAGCACGCCCTCGAATCCGGTGGAGTAGATGCGTTCACGCCCCCAACGGTTGCGGTAGGTGACCTTGACCTCGTAGTCCTTGCCGCGCAGGATCGCCTCCCTGGCCCGCGCCGGTAGCGCGCGCCAGGGGGTGTCGACGTCGAAGGACAGCTCCTTGCCCAGGGCCTCGAGCTGGCGGGTGAAGTACTTCTGGTGGCTCGACCAGGGGGCGACGGCGCCCTCGGCCAGGGTGAGCTCCTCGTCGGGGACGACGAGCTCGGGATCCACCTCGAGCCGAGTCCCGATGCCCGTGCAGGCCGGGCAGGCGCCGTAGGGGGCGTTGAAGGAGAAGGTGCGCGGCTCCATCTCGTCCAGAGCCAGGGGGTGCTCGTTGGGGCAGGCCCGCTTCTCGGAGTAACGGCGCTCCCGCTCGGGGTCGTCGTCGGGCAGATCGACCTGCTCGATGATGACCAGCCCCTCGGCCAGACCGAGAGCCGTCTCGACCGAGTCGGTCAGCCGCTGGCGGATGCCCTCGCGGACGACGAGGCGATCGACAATGACCTCGATGTCGTGCTTGAGGCGCTTGTTGAGAGTCGGAGGGGTGTCGAGGCGCTCGACGGCGCCGTCGACGCGCACCCGGTTGAAGCCGCGGCCGCGCAGCTCACCGAAGAGCTCGGAGTACTCGCCCTTGCGGCCCCGCACCACGGGGGCGAGCACCTGGAAGCGGGTGCCCTCGGGCAGAGAGCGGACCTGGTCGACGATCTGCTGCGGGGTCTGGGAGGAGATGACCGCGTCGCAGACTGGGCAGTGCTGGATGCCCGCCCGTGAGTACAGCAGCCGCAGGTAGTCGTAGACCTCCGTCACGGTACCCACCGTGGACCGGGGATTGCGCGAGGTGGACTTCTGGTCGATGGATACCGCGGGGCTCAGGCCCTCGATGAGCTCGACGTCGGGCTTGTCCATCTGGCCCAGGAACTGACGGGCGTAGGAGGACAGGGACTCCACGTAACGGCGCTGCCCCTCGGCGAAGATCGTGTCGAAGGCGAGCGAGGACTTGCCCGAGCCGGACAGACCGGTGAAGACGATCATCGTGTCGCGAGGCAGGTCCAGGTCCACGCCCTTGAGATTGTGCTCGCGGGCCCCACGGATGATGAGAGAGTCGTTCACGGGATTCGAGTCTAGGGGCTTGTCACCGATACCGTGCGATCGCACACGTGTTCGACATGTCTCATCGCCAGCACACCGGAAGAATGCTCACTGCCTCGTCTCGGGCCACGACTGAGGCACCCGGCCCTATGCTGGAGCCCATGAGCAAGATCTACGCCGTCGAGTACCGCTACGTCACTGACAAGGACGAGGAGATGGCCGCCGTTCGCCCCTCGCACCGCGCCTTCAACGGCCGTCTGGCCGACGAGGGGCGGCTGCTCGCCGCCGGCCCCTACGTGGGCACCCATGACGCCCTCATCGTCGTACGGGCCGACGACGAGGCCGGCGCGCTGGCCCTGCTCGAGGAGGACCCCTTCCACCAGGCCGGCTACATCAACGAGCGCATCCCACGCGAGTGGAACCCCGTCATCGGAGTCCTGGCCTGAGCCGGCAGGAGGCCGCGCCGACCGGCTCCCAGTTCGCCCGTCCCTCCTCCCTGACCGGGCGTCTGCTGCTGCGCGGCATGAACATTGGGCACGCCCGCCTGCACCGGTGGGGGCTGGAGGCAGCGGGGATCCGCCCCCGTGACAAGGTGCTCGACGTCGGCTGCGGCGGAGGCAGGGCCATCGCCCGGATTCTTGCGCGGACTCGTCGTGAGGTGGCCGGTGTCGACCACTCCCCCGAGGCGGTTGAGACGACCCGCCGTCTCAACCGCTCCGCCATTGCCTCCGGCCGTCTTCGGGTCCTGGAGGGTTCGGTGGACCACCTGCCCTTCCGCAACGGCTTCTTCAACGTGGTGACGGCCTTCGAGACCACCTACTTCTGGCCCGACCTGCAGGCAGGCCTCATTGAGATACGCCGCGTCCTGAGTCCCGGGGGTCGGCTCGTGATCACCAACGAGGTCGCCGATCGGGAAGCGGCGGGGCGCTGGGCGGAGCGTCTGGACATGAATGTGCCTGACGGCCGGAGCCTTGCCGCCCTGGCCCACGAGGCCGGTTTCCTCACGGTTGATATCAGCATCCACCCCGGTACGGATGGCTTCGCCTCCTTGCCGCAAGGTAGGAGCGGCGGCGAGGCAGCAGGTCTCTTAGCCGCGGCCGCGCACGATCCGACGCCGCACCAGGTGCACCAGCTCGATGCCGCCGATGGCCAGGCCGGCCATGAGCGCGATGACCCACCACACGCCGGGCGTGGGCCAGGCCAGGAGGAAGAAGGCGCGTACAGGCGGGGCGACGACACCGAGCACCGCGATCATCCCCATGAGAGCAACCAGCCCCAGGCGCCAGCTCGTCAGAGGCCGGGCCGTGAGCGTGAGCAGCCACAGGCCGCAGGTGATGAGAACCAGGGTCGTTGCCGTCGTCACTGGGCGCGGGGGCATGGTGAGCATCAGCCAGAGATAGGTGGCTAGGGTCACAGTTCCCGCCATAAGCCCCGCAGGCACGCACAGGCTGAGCACCCGACCGAGGAATCCCTCCCGGTAGCGCTGGGAGCTGGGGGCCAGGGCCAGGACGAAGGCGGGGATCCCGATCGTCAGCGAGGAGACGACCGTGAACTGACGGGGTAGGAAGGGGTAGGCGACTGCCGTGGCGGCCACGACCACGGCGATGAGCGAGGCGTAGATGGTCTTGGCCAGGAACAGGGAGGCGATGCGCTCGGTATTGGCCATGACCCGACGCCCCTGGGCCACGACTCCCGGCAGGGCGGAGAACTCCCCCTTGAGCAGCACAAGACGCGCCACCGCCTTGGTGGCCGGTGCCCCGTTGCCCATGGCGATGCCGAGGTCGGCATCCTTGAGCGCCAGGGCGTCGTTGACCCCGTCCCCGGTCATCGCGACGACATGGCCTCGCGACTTCAGGGCCCGCACCAGTGCCCGCTTCTGCTCGGGGGTGACGCGCCCCAGAACGCTGGCACCCTCGACGGCGTCGGCCAGGCGCTCGAGGTCCGCGTCCGTCTCCTGCCCGCTGCCCGCCCCGGCCGGGAGGGTGCGCGCGTCGAGAGCCACGAGCTCGCCGCCGTCGGGAGCAGTCACCCCTGCCTGGCGGGCGACGGCGGCCACCGTCTCAGGGCTGTCACCGGAGATCACCTTGGCGTCCACGCCCTGCTGGCGGAAGTAGGCCAGGGTCTCGGCGGCGTCGGGACGGACCTCCTCGGTGAGGATGACGATCCCGGCGGCCTCAAGGTCGTCGGGAAGCTGTGGTTCGTCTTCCCCCGGGGCCTGCGTCCATGATGAGAGCGAGCGGGCCAGGGCCACGACGCGTACTCCCCGGGCGGCGGTCTGACGGGCACGTTCCAGGAGGCCCTTGCCGTCTCCTGCCAGGACGATCTCGGGGGCGCCGAGCACCCAGGTGGTGCTGGTGGCCCGCCCAGAGTCCGAGGAGCCCATCCGGATCGCGGACCACTTACGGCGTGAGGAGAAGGGCACTGACTCCACACCGGCCCGGCTGCCGGCACCGGCCGACGACAGCACCTCCTCAAGATCCTGCGCACCGAGCCACTCGGAATCAGCGAGCCCCTTCCTGATGGCGTCGGCGGTGGCATTGGCCTCCCCCGCCGTGCTGAGCAGGGCGAGCGCCGAGAGGGCCTCGGGCGGTGCCTGCCCGCCGTCGGGCCCCTGGATCCCTCCGAGGCGGATGCGGCCGGTGGTGATGGTTCCGGTCTTGTCCAGGCACAGGGTGTCGACCCGGGCCAGGACCTCGACGGCGGGCAGCTCCTGAACCAGGACGTTGCGCCTGGCCAGGGCCAGGGGAGGCGGTGGCGAAGTTGACGGAGGTCAGGAGCACCAGACCCTGAGGCACCATGCTGACCACGCCCGCGATTCCGGCGACAACCGCGTGCCGCCAGGCACCACTGCTCCAGGCCTCGGCGATGCTTCCGCTCAGGCGCAGCTGGGACCACACCAGGACCAGGGCCACGGGCACGATCACCCAGCTGATCCAGTGCAGCACCCGGTTGGTCCCGGCCTGCAGCTCACTGACGACGAGTGAGTACCTGCGGGCCTCCCGAGCCAGCCGATGGGCATAGGCGTCCCCGCCGACGGCGGTGGTACGGAACAGCCCGGTCCCGGCCGTTACCGTGGTCCCCGACATGACCTGCTCGCCGCGCTCCGGGCGCACCGGTCGGGACTCGCCGGTGAGGATCGACTCGTCGATCTCGAGACCCTCACTGGTGATGACCTCTCCGTCAGCGGGCACCTGCTGGCCGGAGCTGAGACGTACGACGTCGTCGAGGACGACCTCGCCGACGGCCACCTCCTTCTCGGCCCCATCCCGCAGGACTACCGCTCGGGGAGTCTCCAGGACGGCCAGACGGTCCAGGGCGCGCTTGGCGCGGATCTCCGCCAGGGTGCCGGTGGCGGTGTTGAGCAGCAGGACGAATCCGAACAGCGCGTCCGCCCAGTGCCCCAGTGCCAGGACGAGGACCAGCGCAACGCCGAGGATCCCGTTGAAGATCGTGAAGACGTTGGCCCGTAGGATCTGGGCGGCGCTGCGTGAGGTCCGCTCGCGGTACTCGTTGGTGTGTCCGGCGCTGACACGCTCGGCGACCTGGGCAGCGCTGAGTCCGGCGACCGGAGCCTCAGGGAGATTCGTGGTACTCACGGCTCAGAGGGTAGTGAGTGACGGAAGGCCGGTCCTCCTCCCGAGGGCCGAGGCATCAGGACGCGACCTCGGCCCGCCGGGCATCGGCTCGCGACTTGAGGACCGAGGCGATGACAGTGATGAGGACCGTAGTGATGATGACGGCCAGGGAGACCTCGATCGAGGCCTCGGGAATACCGTGCCACTCCTGTCCTCCGTTGATGAAGAAGACCTCGTTGGTGTGCAGGGCGTGGACGATGAGCTTGAATCCGATGAAGCCGAGGATGACCGCCAGGCCGTAGTGGAGGTAAATGAGCCGGTCGAGCAGTCCGTCGATGAGGAAGTAGAGCTGACGCAGCCCCAGCAGGGAGAAGGCGTTGGCGGAGAAGACCAGGAAGGGCTCGTTGGTCAGGGAGTAGATCGCGGGGATGGAGTCGACGGCGAACATGACGTCGGCAGTACCGATGGCGATGATGCACAGCATCATGGGGGTGATCATGGTGCGCCCGGCGTGGCGGTGGATGACCTTGCCGCCGACGAAGCCGTCGGTCATGGGGATGACTCGGGCGATGAGCTTGACGAAGCCGCTGGGCTTGTACTCCTCGTCCTCGTCGTCGGGCTCCTCAACGCCCTCACGCGCCTGGGAGAAGGCGGTCCACAGAAGCCAGGCGCCGAAGAAGTAGAAGACCCAGGAGAAGTTCTCGATGAGTGCGGCGCCGGCCAGGATGAAGATGAGCCGCAGAATGAGGGCGATGACGATGCCCGCGAGCAGTACCTCCTGCTGGTACTTCCGGGGCACCTTGAAGGAGGACATCATGATGACGAAGACGAAGAGGTTGTCGATGCTCAGCGCCTTCTCGGTGATGTAGCCGGCCAGGTACTCCCGAGCGAACCCGCCGCCCCACACGAACCAGACGATGGCACCGAAGACCAGAGCCATGGTGATGTAGGCCACCGACCATACGGCGGCCTCCTTCATGGTGGGCTCGTGCGGGGTGCGTACGTGACCGACGATGTCGATCGCGATGAGGGTCAGGATGATGGCCGCCAGGCCGATCCACCCCAGGATGTGGACGTCCACGTGTTCTCCTCCGGTACGGAACTGGTACCGGAGGTCTCCTCCCGCCACGGGTGCCGGCGCTCAAGGCACGTACCGCTCTGGCCGCGACGCCGGGAACGCAGGACCGTGTGTACCTGCACCGCCGTGATGACGACGTCGCCGTTGGTTGGGAGTACTCCCCTCCGTATGTAACGCGTGAGAGTCTAACGTGGTCGGTGGTGCGGCCACATGGTGTGGACCTCTGTGCAGATGTGGGGTGCATGACGTCACGCCTGACCGGGACTCCCCGGAGGTGGCAACAACATCGTCATCATGACTGTAACGTCCGTACTCCGAAGCCGGCTCAGTCAGTAGACCGGGTCCCGATCGATCGGGCAGGTCATGCAATGACCACCGCCGCGGCCGCGGCCGAGCTCGCTGGAGGGGATCTCCAGAACCTCGATGCCGGCGGCGCGCAGATTGGCGTTGATCGAGTAGTTGCGGTCGTAGGCGACGACCACTCCCGGTGACAGGGCCACGACATTGTTGCCGTCGTTCCACTGCTCGCACTCGGCCCCGTAACGTCCTGCGGTGGACATGACCGGGGTGAGCTTGACGTCCAGGGCCTCGGAGACGACGTCGACGAAGTAGCCCTCGTCGTAGGTGACCTTGATGCCGCCGAGCTCGGTCTCGTCGGGGCGCAGGGAGAAGGTGTCCATGGCCCGGGCGACCGGCTCGTAGACGTTGACGACGTCCTCGGAGCACACCGTGAACACGGTGTCCAGATGCATCGCGGCGCGCTCCTTGGGCATACGGGCGGCGATGACCCGCTCGGCCGAACCTGCGTCGAACAGCGACTTGGCGATCTGGCTGACGGCTGGAAGGTCGAGCGCTCACCCATGCCGACCAGGACGATGCCCTTGCCGATCGGCATGATGTCTCCGCCCTCGATGAAGGTGTGCCCCTATGTCCTTGTCGACCGTGTCCAGCCAGACGTTGTACTCGTACTTGAACATCGGGTGATAGCGGTAGATGGCGGTCAGCAGGAGGACCTCGCCCGACGGGCGCCCCAGAACATCCGGGACAGCTCGACACCGTCGTAGATCCAGGCAGAGTTGTCGCGGGTGAACAGGGTGTTTGGCAGAGGGGCGATGAGCATCTCCGGATCGTCGCTGTTGACGTGGTAGGGAGAGATGCAGCTGCCGAACACGTCCGTGGGCACCTCGTCGGACACGAGGCCGCCGATGAGGAGCTCGCCGAGCTCGGCCGAGGGCATCTCCTCCAACCAAGCCAGCAGGTCCTCGGCAACGCCCACGCCCATGGTGGCGTGGTTGATGCGTCGGTCCAGGATGAACGAGCGCGCCTCGGGGATGTCCAAGACATCGGCGAGCAGATCACGCAGTTCGAGCACATCAACGCCACGCTCGCGCATCAGCTCGACGAAGAAGTCGTGGTCGCGCTGAGCCTTGGGGACGTCCAAGACGTCGTCGAAGAGTAGATCGTGGCAGTTGGACGGCGTGAGACGATCATGTGCGCGGCCGGGGCGGCACACCATAACGCGTCGCAGGGTGCCGACCTCGGAATAGACTCCGTGCCTCTGGTCAGTCATTGGTTCCTCACTCTGAGTCGTTGCAGCATGATGAATTGCTGCCGAGAACGGTGCGGCCATGGCTCGCAGGGAGATGGTTGAGAACGGCGGTCAGAGGCTGAGTGCACCAGTTGCCAGTCCGTAGACGGCATAGACGGACATAGCGGCGAAGAGCGCAACGAGCCCCCACTCGGCGGTATTGAAGACCTTGGCCTCCTGCTCACGCCGCGCCCAGATGTAGAAAGGCAGTCCCACCAGGTAGAAGATGGTCGTGTATACAGGAGGTACACCAGGCCGGCGGCATAGAGCAGCCATAGACCGTACGCCGACCCCAGAACGCCGACGGCGAGATCAAAGCGCCTGCCCCGAGACCTGTCTCTGACGGCGACAAGAACCTGGAATAGAGCGGACAGGAGATAGGGCAGCAGGATGAGGGCGGAGGCCAGGTGGATGAGGCGCGTGTAGGTCGAGGCGTTGAAGTAGGTCCAGACGAGGAAGAGCTGGACCAGCCCCATGGTCAGCCACAGGGCGTTGACAGGCACGGCTTTAGCGTTCTCGCGGCCCAGGAACGAGGGCATGAGCCCCTCCTGGGCGGGAACGCGCACGATCTCGGCCAGCATGAGGAACCAGGACAGCAGAGCCCCCACCAGGGAGATGATGAGTCCCAGGGCGATGAACTTCGCTCCCCATGGACCGACCGCCGCCTCAAGCACTCCCGCCAGGGAGGGGTCGCCCAGCCCGGCGAGCTCGGAGCGGGGAACGATGCCGTAGGACAGAATATTGACGGCGAGCAGAAGGGCCAGAACGGAAAGGAAGCCCAGGATCGTCGCCTTGCCGACATCGGCACGCGTTCTGGCCCGCTCGGAGAACACCGACGCCCCTTCAACACCGATGAACACCCACACCGTCACCAGCATCATGTTCTTGACCTGGGCAATCACGGCACCAGGCCCCGTACCGACACCGGCTCCCCAGAAATCGTGGGTGAAGATATCGAGCTTGAAAGCGAACAGGCCGATGAGAACGAAGACGACCAGCGGTAGAACCTTGCCGACGGTCACGATGGCGTTGATGATGGCAGCCTCGCGGATGCCGCGCAGGATCAGGACGTGATACATCCACATGACGACTGAGGCGATCCCGATGGCAAGTGCGGTATTGCCGTTGCCGAATCCGGGAAGGAAAACCCCCAGCGAGGCCATGAGCAGCACGAGATAGCCGACATTGCCGATCCAGGCCGACAACCAGTACCCCCAGGCGGAGGAGAATCCGACGAGGTTACCGAAGCCGGCTCGGGCGTAACCGTAGACACCGGCATCGATATCGGGACGGTTGATAGCCAGACGCTGATAGACGAAGGCGAGCATGAGCATGCCGGCGCCTGTAATGAGCCACCCTATGATGAGTGGTCCAGGCGCTGCAGCTCCTGCCATCTGCTGCGGCAGGCCGAAGATCCCGCCTCCGATCATCGATCCGATGCCGAGTGCGGTCAGCGCGGCCACCGAGACCTTGCCAGAGGCAGCCCGCCGGTCCTCCACGTCAGCAACCTCGGCGTCACGTTCAGCCATACCAACTCACGCCCCCCTCGCAACGGCATTGGCAGGACATGCACTTACCGTACGGTAACTTAATGGGGACAACAAGGCTGACTACACGTCAATAGAAATTCTGCAACACGTATAACGCGCTGCATACTCACACAGGCTTGGCGTCAGCACGCAAGACGACGAAGTGAATATGGAGTGAATACTGAATGTTCCCCCGAGAGAATCGCGAGGTCATCTTCTTTACTTTTGGGACTAAAGCCCTGAAACGACAACGCGAATCACGCCTGCCGCACTCCTTCACTGGGCGGCTCGCATGGCGCGCAGCTCCTTCTTGAGGTCCTGGATCTCATCGCGCAGCCGGGCCGCGAGCTCGAAGTGGAGGTCCTCGGCGGCGACGTGCATCTGCTGGGTGAGCTCGTTGATGAGCTCGACGAGGTCACCCTGTGCCGCCCCGGCGAGCTTCTCGCGCACCGTGGCCTCAGCGGCGTGCTTGCGCCGGTTGCGCACTGAGGATTCCTCGTGCCCCCGGTATCCGCCGGCCAGCAGATCGGCTGTGTCGACGTCCTCGCGGGCGAGCATGTCGGTGACGTCGGCGATCTTCTTGCGCAGCGGCTGGGGGTCGATACCGTGCTCGGTGTTGTAGGCCAGCTGCTTGGTGCGGCGTCGCTCAGTCTCCTCAATGGCCTCGGCCATGGCCGGGGTGATGGTGTCGGCGTACATGTGGACCTCGCCGGAGACGTTGCGGGCGGCGCGTCCGATGGTCTGGATGAGGGAGCGGGTCGAGCGCAGGAAGCCCTCCTTGTCCGCGTCCAGGATGGACACCAACGAGACCTCCGGCAGGTCAAGTCCCTCGCGCAGCAGGTTGATACCCACGAGGACATCGAAGCGTCCCAGCCGCAGCTCGCGCAGGAGCTCGACGCGTCGCAGGGTGTCGACGTCGGAGTGGAGGTACTCCACGCGCACGCCCCGCTCGGCGAGGTAGGTGGTCAGGTCCTCGGCCATGCGCTTGGTCAGGGTGGTCACGAGGATGCGCTCCTGACGCTCGACGCGGGCGCGCACCTCCTCGAGCAAGTCGTCGATCTGCCCCTCGGTGGGCTTGACGACCACCTTGGGGTCCACCAGCCCGGTGGGTCGGATGATCTGCTCGACGACGCCGTCGGATCGTTGGGTCTCGTAGTCTCCGGGGGTGGCCGACAGGTAGACGGTCTGGCCGACGCGGTCCTCGAACTCGGCGAAGGTCAGGGGCCGGTTGTCCAACGCGGAGGGCAGGCGGAACCCGTGATCGACGAGGGTGCGCTTGCGGGAGGCGTCCCCCTCGTGCATGGCGCCGATCTGGGGGACCGTCACGTGGGACTCGTCGATGACCAGGAGGAAGTCCTCGGGGAAGTAGTCCAGGAGGGTGTTGGGCGGGGTGCCGGTCTCACGTCCGTCGATGTGCAAGGAGTAGTTCTCAATCCCTGAGCACATGCCGATCTGCTGGAGCATCTCCAGGTCGTACGTGGTGCGCATGCGCAGGCGCTGAGCCTCCAGGAGCCGGCCGTCGTGCTCGAGCTGGCCCAGGCGCTCGGCGAGCTCGGCCTCGATTCCCTCGATGGCCTTCTGCATGCGCTCGGGGCCGGCCACGTAGTGGGAGGCGGGGAAGACGAAGACCTGCTCGGCGGTATCGATGACGTCGCCGGTCACGGGATGAAGGGTGGCCAGGGCCTCGATCTCGTCACCGAAGAACTCGATGCGGATGGCGAGCTCCTCGTACATCGGGATGATCTCCACCGTGTCCCCGCGCACGCGGAAGGTGCCGCGGGTGAAGTCGATGTCATTGCGGGTGTACTGCATCGTCACGAAGCGCCGCAGGAGATCGTCCCGGTCGATCTGCTGGCCCACCTCAAGGCTCGTCATCCGATCCACGTACTCCTGGGGGGTACCCAGTCCGTAGATGCAGGACACGGAGGACACGACGACGACGTCGCGTCGGGTGAGCAGGGAGTTGGTGGCGCTGTGGCGCAGGCGCTCGACCTCGTCATTGATGGAGGAGTCCTTCTCGATGAAGGTGTCCGTCTGAGGGACGTAGGCCTCGGGCTGGTAGTAGTCGTAGTAGGAGACGAAGTACTCCACCGCGTTGTTCGGGAGCAGCTCGCGGAACTCGGCCGCCATCTGAGCGGCCAGGGTCTTGTTCGGCTCCAGGATGAGGGTGGGGCGCTGGACCTGCTCAACGAGCCATGCGGTCGTCGCGGACTTGCCGGTACCGGTGGCGCCCAGCAGGACGATGTCCTTCTCCCCCCGCCCGGAGACGCTCGGTCAGCTCGGCGATCGCCGTGGGCTGGTCACCGCTGGGCGAGTAGGGACTGATGACCTCGAAGGGCTTGGCTGCGCGCTGGAGCTCGGTGACGGGTCGCATGCACTCAGGCTACGCGGTCCCTCCGACACCATTGAGACCTCCGATCGCGCGGTCGCCTCATTCATCATCCTGCGATCCGGCTGTCACCACACAGATACGTCTTTGTATCCAGGAAGGGACCTTCTGATCGAGTTCACCTATTACGCTAGTCCCTGCAGGACGCCGAATCGTGCCGTTCCACATTCATGTGGATGCTCATTAGGGCCCGCCCCTGCACCCTGTCTTCATCCCCTGAGCTCAAGGATCTCTCATGGCTTTCATCGTCGCCGTCTCCACCACCATCGTCGGTGCCCTCGGTCCAGCACGCACCACCTCCCGGCGCAGCAACTGACCAGATCGGACCCATCTACCAGCTCTACCGTTCGGTTCCGCTCCACTCGACGACGGTGAGTCCGGTCCGAGCGGGCGCAAACTCGCGGCCCCAAGAAGGTGATGAACTCGACCGCCTCGCGCTCACTCAGCCCCAGGATGGACAGCTTCTCCTCCAGGAAGCCGGCGGCCGAGCACCATCGTCCTCACCAGAGGACAGGAATCAACACTGCGCCAGCCGATGAGGACGTCTTCCCCCGCGGTCAGGAGAAGGCTCCTGCTCCTATGATCCGGGTGCTCCAGAGCCTGTCGACGTCCGCCTCCAGCTCATCGATCGACCCGGAGTTGGACAGGACGACGTCGGCGACGGCTCGGCGCTCCTCATCAGTCGCCTGCGAGGCGATACGAGCCAGAGCCTCCTCACGCCCCATGCCCCGTTCGGCGAGTCTTTCCAAACGGAGCTCGAGGTCCGCCTCAACAACGATGACAAGGTCGAACAGGTCCTGCATCTGTCCCTCGACGAGGAGAGGAACGTCGTAGACCGCCACCTGCCCGGCCGGAACCGTCTCCATCCGGGCCCAGGCCTCGGCCGCGATGAGCGGAAGCAGGATCTCCTCCAGGCGCGCGCGACGCAGATCGTCGGAGAGAAGACCACGCGGCCCAGAGCGCTGCGGTCCAGTGAGCCGTCGGAGGCCAGGATGTCCTCCCCGAACTCGGCCACGACTGCTGCAAGACCTGCACTGCCCGGGCTGACGACGTCACGAGAGACCTCGTCAGCGCTGGTCACCGCCGCACCGCGCTCCTCCAGCAGCGCGGCCACGGTTGACTTACCCGCACCAATGCCACCGGTGAGCCCCACGCGCAGAGCGCGATCCGTAGGACGGCGAGTGGCACGGGTTGCAGGTGTGTGGCGCATGGGTCCCATCATGCCGCGACACGCCTGAGCGAGGCCAGCGTGTCGTTGGTGCGTACGGGTCAAGACTGCGGCAGCACTTGTCAGCCGGCTTCTGAGGTCTCCTGCCCTCCGGTCGTGATCGTCGTGGTCGAGCCGGGGCGCCTTCTTCCTCCCCGGCCACGTCCGTAGGGGGCAATGCGCTCTTCAACCCGAGCCAGGACCTCAACGGCTTCGCGCGGAGGACGCACACAACGCGAGACCTGGGTCGATGCCCGCGAGATGACCTCTCGGACGATCGGTGCGCGAGAGCTGTCCTGCTCCACCCCTTCAACCAGGACCTCCGCCAGTGCGGAGAGAACCTGCACCGCCACGAGAGGCTCACCGACGGCGTCGACAAGTATCCCGCAGCGTTCTCCCGGGCGGTTCATCGTCCAGGCTGCCATCGACTCACGGCACCGGCGCCATGCCCGGTCGCTGCCGGCGCTGTTGCCGCGGGCCTGGGCGGCGTGGGAGGCCAGTGCCAGGGCGGCGCAGGCGGTCTCCGTCCATCCCTGGCTCAGGCTAAGTTCCGCGGTGTCGAGATGCTCCTTCTCCGCCCGCTCGTTGGCGCCCAGTGCTGCCAGCAGCCGACCGAAGGCCAGACGGAGGTCAACGACCAGCTCCAGGGCGGAGTCGTCAACCACATCGGACAGCGATGCGCTGACGGTCTCCGCCGTCGACATGGCTCGCTGACGTACCGGCTCCATGCCGTAGCCTCGTGACAGGGTGAGCAGCTCGCGGACCTCCTTGAGCAGGGCTCCCTGATTGCGCAACCGGGAACGGTCGACCGGCATTGCGCTTGTCACCGTTCCGTATGACCGGCTGGCAAGTCCAGCGGCCTCCGCAGCCATCCTCATCTCGATCCGGTACGAGACGCCGTTGTTGCCGTTACGGGCATCGAAACGGAGGGCAATGCCACGCGCGAAGCCGGTGATGACGTCATAGGCGTGGGCGACGGTGTCCCAGGCGGTCAGCTCCAGGTCCCCCCAAGGGGTCTTCCAGCTCACCGAGGTGCCCAGGGCGTGCTTGCCGTAATCGGCTCTGTTCGCCTCCCTCATGACAAGAGCCAGCCCGACGGCGATATTCATCAGTCGCCAGGCCGAGGCCTCGGCGACACCCTTCATCGGAACGTGACGCATGAGTGCGATGGCGCGCTGCCACTGGGAGGACAGACCGAGGTACTCGAGCCTGTCCCCCAGGGACTGCAGCGCGACCACATCCGGCAGGCGAAGACAGCTCAATGAGGCGAAGGCGTCTTCAGCCTCGACGAGCCGTTTGTGGGCGAGATAGGGAACCAGAACCGCTCCCAGCCCCTGTGCGGTCTCTGTGGGGTCGACCTCGGCACGGTTCGGTGTCGCGGTCGTGGTACTGATGACGCCGGAGTAGTCGTCGTGCATACGGGCAGTGGCCAGTACCGCGCCCGTATCGGTCTTGCCGAAGGAGAACAGTCTCGCCTCGCGGAGCTGTTCGAGGGCCGCGTCCCTGAGACCGAGGACGGCGGAGAGCTCTACCTGTGCGTAGCGCAGCGGGAGCGTCGAGTAGCCGTGGGCCGCCCTGAGCGCCTGGCAGAAGGAGATCGCCTGGTCGAGGCTCTCCTTGCTCGTGTCCGGATCCTGACCGAGCTGAACCAGCCATGCCCGGTCGACTGCGGAAACCGCCCGGGCCACATGGTCGGGCGCCTCCTTCGGGTCCGGTACCTCACCGTCGTCAGCAACGAGCGTCTTCCGCAAGGCCGCCGTGGCGACACGACTGGGGCACACGGGGTCGACATCCTCCAGAGCACGGGCAATGTCGTCCCAACAGCGCATATCGTCTCCATCGGTTGTCGCGTACAGGTTCGTGCTCCAAGGAAGCAGGGAGCATCGCCCCCGGCCACAGCCTCCCACAGTGGGCGAATACGGGCGATGGGGAGAAGACACCCACGTTATGAGGGTCTCTGCCTGCATCGCAGGCAGAGACCCTCAGATGATGTCAGTGATCAGTCCTGATCAATGATGGGTGCGGCTACTCAGTTGCCGGTGAGCTTCTCGCGCAGGGCAGCCAGAGCCTCGTCAGAGGCCAGCGTACCGGAGGCCTCCGACGGAGCCGAGGAGTATGAGGTGTTACCCGCGGGGGCCGCCGGCGCCCCGGACTCCTGCTCCTCCTCCAGAGCCTTGGCGACCTGAGCCTTGTGGGCCTCCCAGCGGGCGTGAGCCGCCGCGTACTCGGCCTCCCATGCCTCGCGCTGGGCGTCGTAGCCCTCGAGCCACTCGTTGGTCTCCGGGTCGAAGCCCTCGGGGTACTTGTAGTTGCCCTGCTCGTCGTACTCGGCCGCCATGCCGTAGAGACTGGGGTCGAAGTCCTCGGAGGCGGGTCGACGCCCTCGTTGGCCTGCTTCAGGGACAGGGAGATGCGACGACGCTCCAGATCGATGTCAATGACCTGGACGAAGACCTCGTCACCGACCTTGGCCACCTGCTCGGGCACCTCCACGTGGCGCTGAGCCAGCTCGGAGATGTGAACCAGGCCCTCGATGCCGTCCTCGACGCGGACGAAGGCGCCGAAGGGAACCAGCTTGGTGACCTTGCCGGGAACGACCTGGCCAATGGCGTGGGTACGGGCGAATGCCTGCCACGGGTCCTCCTGGGTCGCCTTGAGCGACAGGGAGACGCGCTCGCGGTCGAAGTCGACGTCCAGGACCTCGACCGTGACCTCGTTGCCGACCTCGACAACCTCGGAGGGGTGGTCGATGTGCTTCCAGGACAGCTCGGAGACGTGGACCAGACCGTCCACGCCACCCAGGTCCACGAAGGCACCGAAGTTGACGATGGAGGAGACGACACCGGAGCGGACCTGACCCTTCTGCAGGGTCTGGAGGAAGTTGGTGCGGACCTCGGACTGGGTCTGCTCAAGCCAGGCGCGGCGGGAGAGGACCACGTTGTTGCGGTTCTTGTCCAGCTCGATGATCTTCGCCTCGAGCTCACGGCCCACGTAGGGCTGAAGGTCGCGCACGCGACGCATCTCCACCAGGGACGCGGGAAGGAAGCCGCGCAAGCCGATATCCAGGATGAGACCACCCTTGACAACCTCGATGACGGAGCCGGTAACGACGCCGTCCTCCTCCTTGATGCGCTCGATGGTTCCCCAGGCGCGCTCGTACTGTGCGCGCTTCTTGCTCAGGAGCAGGCGGCCCTCCTTGTCCTCCTTCTGCAGGACAAGGGCCTCGATCTCGTCACCGACGGAGACGATCTCATCAGGGTCGACGTCGTGCTTGATGGACAGCTCGCGAGCGAGGATGACGCCTTCGGTCTTGTAGCCGATGTCGAGGAGGACCTCATCGCGGTCGACCTTGACAACAGTGCCCTCGACGATGTCGCCGTCATCGAAGTACTTGATGGTCTCGTCAACGGCGGCGAGGATCTCCTCGGTCGAACCGATGTCGTTGACGGCGACCGGGGCGGGGCTGGGCGTAGTGGTTGTCATTGAGTGGATGCTCCGAATGCGGATAGATGGATCGGGTTGATAGAGACCGCGCGCTCCCCAGTGATGCGAACCGGCCCGGACCAATTCATCACCCTGGTTGGATTACTCTCATAGGAGACGCCCAGGAGCGCACGACTGAACCTTAGCAGCACGTGACGAATCCGTAACTAGACGATCCTCAAGCATTTTCCTGTACGCGGGTGCAATCGCTCACGTCATCTGACGACTCCATATCGAAATGATGACGTGCCGATCTCATTCACATATCAACCGTTATTTCAGGTGCTGATCGACGCTTTTGGAACCAGTTTAGTGGGCGGCCTCACGCCAAGTGCGTCCCCTGCCGACGGCAACGTCCAGAGGAACCGAGAGCTCGGCCGCCTGTTCCATCTGCTCCTTGAGGAGATCCTCGATCGCCTCGGCCTCTCCGGGCGCGACCTCGACCAGGAGCTCATCGTGGATCTGCAGAAGGATGCGGCTGCTCAGTGCCTGCTCGCTCAGCGCACGGTCGACGTCGATCATGGCCTTCTTGACGATGTCGGCGGCACTGCCCTGGATGGGGGCGTTGAGGGCGGCCCGCTCGGCCATCTCACGGCGCTGCCGGTTGTCACTGGTGAGATCCGGCAGGTAGCGACGACGTCCGAACATCGTCTCGGTGTATCCATCGCGACGCGCCTGCTCCACCACGGACTCCAGGTAGTCGTGCACCTTGCCGAACCTGGCGAAGTAGGCGTTCCTCAGGTCTGCGGCCTCGGCGGTGTCGATGCCGAGCTGGCGGGCGAGCCCGAAGGTGGACAGGCCGTAGGCCAGTCCGTAGCTCATGGCCTTGACATGACTGCGCTGCTGAGTGGTGACGTCGTCGACCTCGATGCCGTGCACCAGGGCGGCGACGTAGCGGTGCAGGTCCTCCCCACTGCGGAAGGCCTCGATCAGCGCCTGGTCACCGGACAGGTGCGCCATGATGCGCATCTCGATCTGGGAGTAGTCGGCGGTCATGAGGCACTCGTACCCCTCACCGACGGTGAAGGCCTCGCGGATGCGCATCCCCTCCTCGTTGCGAGCCGGGATGTTCTGCAGGTTGGGGTCGGTCGATGACAGGCGCCCGGTGGCGGCAATGGTCTGCTGGAATGTGGTGTGGATGCGCCCGTCGGCCTGGATCGCCTTGCGCAGTCCCTCGACCGTCTGCCGGAGCTTGATGGCGTCGCGGTGCTCAAGGAGGTTCTCCAGGAACGGGTGGGAGGTCTTGGCGTATAGCCCGGCCAAGGCCTCGGCGTCGGTGGTGTAGCCGGTCTTCGTCTTACGGGTCTTAGGCATCTTCAGCTCGTCGAACAGGACGGCCTGAAGCTGCTTGGGGCTGGAGAGGTTGAGCTCGCGCCCGGCAGCGGCGTAAGCGCCCTCGGCCGCGTGGGTGACTCGAGCATCGAGCTCGGTCTCACGGGCCGCGAGCACGGCGTCGTCGACAGCGATACCCGCATCCTCCATGACGGTGAGGGTCGCGGCCACGGGCATCTCCAGGTCGGTGAAGAGTCCCACGGCGTCGCGGGCCGCCATCTGCTTGTCGAGCACGTCCTGGAGCAGCAGAAGAGCGGCAGCGCGGCGCGCACTGACCTGATGGGCCGTGGGTACGGTCTGGGAGGCAAGGGCCTCGAGGTCGAATGCGCTCTGGGACTCGCCGGAGCCGGCGGTCGGCTGCTCCCCGCTCTGTCCGATGGCAGTCAGGTCGATCCCGAGCCAGCGCTGCGTGAGGGTATCGACATCGTAGCTGCGCTGCTCAGGACGGCACAGGTAGCCGGCCAGGGAGGGATCCGCAACGACACCGTCCAGCACGAGTCCGCGGGCGCTGAGGGCGTGCCAGCTCCCCTTCGCGTCGGCGACCAGCTTGGGCCGCTCGAGGTCGGCGAGAACCGCGGCCAGGGCCGCCTCGTCCTCAGGCAGGATCTCGGTGAGGTCGATGGCGACCGCGCGGGCGCCATCAGACAGTGAGACCAGGGCGGCGTCGCCCTCCACCGGTCTGAGGACTCCCACGACGTCGACTCCCAGCACTCGGGCCCCGTCGTCGTCCGCCGACAGACTGGTCTGCAGCCACTGAGCCAGGTTCCCCGCCGCAAGATCGTGACCGAGCGAGACGATCTCGAGGCCGCTCAGAGTCCCCCAGGGCCCGGACTCCTCCCCCGCAACGGCCTCGGCGTGATCGCCGGCGTCAGTGAAGGTCAGGGTGCGCAGTGCCCGCTGGTGCAGGGTGCGGAACTCCAGCACCTCGAAGACACGCGCCAGGGCGGCACGGTCGGCACCCACGACACGCAGGTCGCTCCGGGGAGCGACTCCCAGGTCCAGGTCGGTGAGCAGGTGGTTGAGGCGGCGGTTACGCATCACCTCGTCAAGGTGGTCACGCAGGGACTGACCGGCCTTTCCCTTGATCTGGTCGGCATGAGCAATGACTCCGTCGAGCCCGTCATAGAGGTTGAGCCACTTGGCGGCCGTCTTGGGGCCCACGCCAGGGACCCCGGGAAGGTTGTCGCTGGTCTCACCCACGAGGGCGGCGAGGTGCGGGTAGCGCTCGGGCGTCACCCCGTAGCGTTCCTCAACCTCCACCGGCGTCATACGACGCAGCGTGGAGACGCCCTTGACCGGGTAGAGCACCGTGCAGCGGTCGGTGACGGTCTGGAAGGAGTCGCGGTCTCCGGAGCAGATGAGGACCTCCATTCCCTCCGTCTGGGCAGAGGTCGCCAAGGTGGCCAGAATGTCGTCCGCCTCGTAGCCCGGAGCGGTGATCGCTCTGACGCCCATGGCTTCCAGGACCTCCTGGATGAGCTCGACCTGCCCGAGGAAGGGCTGCGGAGTCTCGTCGCGGGTGCCCTTGTACTCGGCGTACTGCTCGGTGCGAAAGGTGCCTCCCGGCAGGTCGAAGGCCACCGCGACGTGCGTGGGGCGCTCGTTCTCCAGGAGCGAGAGGAACATGGAGACGAAACCGTGGACGGCGTTGGTGGACTGGCCGGTCGACGTCGTGAAGTTATCCACCGGCAACGCATAGAACGCGCGAAATGCCATGGAGTGGCCGTCGATGAGGAGAAGCCGATCGGGAACCGGATCCGAGGAGGTCTGAGGTGTTGGGCTCGTCGCAGGGCTGGTCGCGGTGGTGCTCACCGTGCCAGCCTAGGCCCATGAGCCATCCGCAGTCCGACTCGCCCCTCTCCCCCGTCAGCGGAGGAGAGCCCTCCGACTCCCAGGCTTCTCCCGTCTCCCCGGCCTCTCCCGTGTCATCCACACCTCTGGATCCTTCCGCTTCCGGGCGGTTCGAAAGCTCCGCCGATCCGGTCTCCGCCCAGTCCGCGGTGAGGGTTGAGACGGTTGAGTCTGCCGACTCCTCCAGCTCGCCCCGCGATCGTGGGCCCACTGGGACCTGTGGGTCGCGTCACAGCCGCATCCTACTCGGGAGCGAGTGCCGCCGCCGTGGCCTTCCCGGACCCGGCACGGCGTCCCTATCCCGATCCGCGTCCCGCGGGTTCCGCCGTCTCCGCCTCCTCTGCGCTGCACGCGGTCCTGGAGGACAGCGAGGAGGGACGCTCTGGATACCCTCGGGATGGAGGTCGTCAATCGCGACGCGGATCGGACCGAGGTCCGGATGCCCGTCGAGGGAGCCCGACAGGTCGTCGGCATCCTTCACGGAGGTGCCACTGCTGCGCTCATTGAGACGGCCGCTTCCGTGGCAGCACGTGCAGCGGCTCCCGATGGTGCCATGCCGGTCGGTGCCGAGCTGACGGTCAGTCACCTGCGCTCCGTGACCCGGGGATGGGTGAAGGCCACCGCCGTCCCCCTGCACCGCGGTCGTCGTACCGTGGTTTACCAGGTGACTGTGGCCGACGAGGACGAGCGGACGATCGCCGTCGGAACGCTCCGCAGCCTGTTCACCTGACGCGCCGAGGCGGAACCGTTCAGTCCTTCTTGGCAGCACCCACCTGCTCGATGACGGCGTCGGCCACCTCGCGCATGGTCAGACGCCGGTTCATCGATGTCTTCTGGAGCCACCGGAACGCCTCCGGCTCGCTCAGCCCCATACGTTCCATGAGCAGGCCCTTAGCCCGGTCAACGCGCTTGCGGGTCTCGAAGCGCTCAGTGAGATCGGAGATCTCGCTCTCCAGAGACAGGATCTCCTCGTGCCGGGACATGGCGATCTCAAGTGCCGGAATGAGGTCCGCCGGGGTGAAGGGCTTGACGACATAGGCCATGGCGCCGGCGGCACTGGCGCGCTCCACGAGCTCGGTCTGGGAGAAGGCGGTCAGCATGACGACGGCGCAGTTATGCTTCTCAAGAATCCTCTCGGCCGCCGTAATGCCGTCGGTCACCGGCATCTTGACGTCGAGAACGCACAGGTCAGGAGTGTGTTCGTCAGCCAGATGAACGGCCTCCTCCCCGTCTGCGGCCTCAGCGACGATCTCGTAGCCGGCTTCGGTGAGGGTCTCGACGATGTCAAGTCGGATGAGGGTCTCGTCCTCAGCGACGAGTACCCGGCGGGATCTGGTGGTGCTGGACTCATTGCTCACGGCTGTGATCCTAGTATGATCTCGCTGTTGGCGCCCCCGCAGAGCGGGAGACACGCCTCCGTAGCTCAATTGGCAGAGGCATCCGACTCAAAATCGGAGTGTTGTGGGTTCGAATCCCACCGGAGGTACCAGCAATCCCCTACCCGACCCCGTCCTAGGACAGGCCGGGTCAGATGGAGAACACCTTTGAGCACGACGTGGGTCTCACTGTACGAAGCGGCCAAGGCTGTTCAGCATCCTCGTAACGTGTCCTCATATATCGAGGCGGGCGGTGTCGCGGCTGCAGTGGAGTCGTCCTCCAGAAGAATCTATACGGGCGTCTGCGTGGATACGGCCTGCACACTGGGAATCTGTGCCGAGCGCAACGCGATACTCAACATGATCACCAACGGTGAGGACACGATTCGGCGTGTTCTGACCATCATGCGCGATGGCTGTACCGGTCCGCCTTGTGGAGCGTGTCGAGAAATGATGACGCAGCTGATGCCGAGCCGGTTCGGCGCTATCGAGGTGATGATCGACTACGCCGCGGGGAAGACGATGACTCTTGCCGACCTGACTCCCCAGTGGTGGCTACGTCACTGAAGCTGTGACCGGGAAACTCCGCCCGGCGGGTCCCTTGCCTCACCGATTTCTCAGTGGGAAGCAGGTACCGGAACAGCGTCGTCCTGAACCGCGGAGAGGGGCCTCCCGCCATCAGGGCGGGAGGCCCTCCGCAGTTCAGCGGGACTACTCAGACCCTTAGTAGTCGCCCGTCTCGCCCACGGTGTGGACTCGGATCGAGTTGGTGGAGCCGGGAGTGCCCGGAGGCATTCCGGCCACGATGACGACGGTGTCCCCCGGCTGTGCCAGGTGCTTGTCCTGAAGGATCTCGTCGACCTGGGCCACCATTTCGTCGGTGTGCTCAACCTCGGGCACCTCGTAGCACTGCACGCCCCAGGAGACTGCGAGCTGATTGCGCGTCTCATGCAAAGGCGTGAAGGCCAGCAGCGGCAGGGGCGAGCGCAGGCGCGACAGGCGTCTGGCCGTGTCACCGGACTGAGTGAAGGTCACCAGGTAGGTGACATCAAGGTGCTCGCCCATCTCAGCTGCGGCACGGGTCAGGGCCCCACCGCGCGTCTGCGGGTAAGAGCCCAGGCCGGGGATGCGCTCCCCACCGTGCTCCTCGACGTTCTCGATGATGCTGGCCATGGTGCGCACGGCCTCAATGGGGTAGGCGCCTACGGAGGTCTCTCCGGAGAGCATGACCGCATCGGCGCCGTCGAGGATCGCGTTGGCGCAGTCGGAGGCCTCGGCGCGGGTGGGACGCGGGTTCTGGATCATGGACTCCAGCACCTGGGTGGCCACGATGACCGGCTTGGCCTGGCGGCGAGCCAGCTCGATGGCGCGCTTCTGCACCAGCGGGACGGCCTCGAGAGGCATCTCCACACCGAGATCACCACGAGCCACCATGATGCCGTCGAAGGTGGAGACGATGTCGAAGAGGTTCTCCACCGCCTGAGGTTTCTCGATCTTGGCGATGACCGGGATGCGCACGCCGACCTCGTCCATGATCTCGTGGACGTCCTTGATGTCATTGGCGTCGCGCACGAAGGACAGGGCGATGAGATCGGCACCGATCTTCAGCGCCCAGCGCAGGTCCTCACGGTCCTTCTCGCTGAGGGCGGGCACCGAGACCGCCACACCGGGCAGGTTGATGCCCTTGTTGTTGGAGACGTAGCCGGGCACCTCGACCTTGGTGACGACGTCCGTGTCCGTAACGGCCACGACACGCACCGCAACATTGCCGTCGTCGATGAGGAGCCGGTCGCCCGGACGGCAGTCGCCGGGGAGCCCCTTGAAGGTGGTGGAGGCGCGCTTGACGGTGCCGAGCACGTCGTCGATGGTGATGGTGAACTCGTCACCCTTGTTGAGCATGACCTTCTGGTCATCGACGAAACGGCCCAGACGGATCTTGGGCCCCTGGAGGTCCACCAGGATGGCGACGGCGCGACCGGAGGCCGCAGCGGCCTCGCGGATACGGGAGATGACCACCTCCTGATCCTCGGCACGGCCGTGGGAGCGGTTGATGCGCGCGACGTTCATGCCGGCGTCCACGAGCGCTTGCACCTGCTCGGGAGAATCGGTGGCGGGTCCGAGGGTACATACGATCTTGGCTCTACGCATGGGCTCAGGATACGGGACACCGGGCCCTGCGCACGAGGACGAATCCCTGCACGCGTCAGGTTGCGACGATCCTCACCCGGATTCCTTCCACCCGAGTCACACTCCGTCGTCCGGCGGAACCGCTACTCGTCCGTCCCGTCGTGCGCAGTCGACGCCGCCGTGCCGGGTTCTGCTGGTGAGACGTCCTCAGACGAGTCCTCCTCAGCCGAATCGTCTTCCGAGCGGCCCTTGCCCGTCTCCCGCCCCGGCCTCTCGATGGCGTCGCTGAGCGTCCTTCGGGAGATGAGGGCCAGCCCGATGGCGCCGACGAGGAAGATGACGATGGAGGTCCATACGTTCAGTCGCAGACCAAGAACCGTCTCGGCCTCGTCAATGCGCAGCATCTCGATCCAAACCCGACCGGCGGTGTAGATCATGAGGTAGGCCCACAACAGTCTTCCGCCCGTGACCCCGCTGCGGGCCCGCATCCTTCTCCCGATCCAGACCAGCAGGGCGGCCCCGACGAGGTTCCACAGGGCCTCGTAGAGGAAGGTCGGGTGAAACAGGGTGCCGGGCGGGTAGGCGGAGCCTGCCGGCAGATGGGCATCGTCGATCTGCAGTCCCCAGGGCAACGTCGTCGGAGCACCGTAGAGCTCCTGGTTGAACCAGTTTCCCAGCCGGCCGATCGCCTGCGCGACCAGCAGCGCCGGGGCGACGGCGTCGGCCAGTGGGGCGATACGCGAGACCGCGATGACGCAGAAGAAGCACCCCGGCCAGGACGCCCCCGGCGATACCTCCCCAGATACCCAGCCCCCAACCACGTCTGGGGGATGCGGGACAGGTCGCCATTCGGACCGAAGTAGTCATCGGGCGACGACAGCACGTGGTAAAGACGGGCACCCACGATTCCGGCCGGGACGGCCACGATGGCGACGTCGAGAACCACCTCCGGCCGACCGCCCCGAGCCCGGTAGCGTCGATCCGACCACCACACGGCCACGAAGACCCCGGTGAGAATGCACAGCGCATAGGCGCGAACCGGAATGGGCCCGATGTACCAGACACCCGAGGAGGGACTCGGTATGCCGGCGGGCATCGCTGCCGTGACCGACATCGCTGACATCATGGCGGAAAGCGTGGTGACAGGCACTCAGAGGACCTCTCGATGGGCGGAGGGGATCAGTGCTGGGTGGGCGCCGGCGGCGACCAGCTCAGCGACGAACTGCTGGGGATCGGTGGAGCGGATGATCGCCTCACCGACAAGGACGACGTCGGCGCCGCAGCGAGCGAAGCTCATGACGTCATGGGGGCCCCTGACTCCCCCGGCCGCGATGCGTATGACTTGCGTGGGCAGGACATCCGTGACCTGGTCGAACAGGCTGCAGTCGACGGTCAGGGCGTCAGGATCCCGGGTGTCGATGGCGATGATACGGGCGCCCGCATCGACCGCTGCCAGTGCCTCACGACGGGTGCGGACCTCGACAACGGCGCTCATCCCCAAGGAGTGGACCCTCTCGATGAGTCCTTCGAGCACCAGGGTCTCAAGGCGGGCGTCGAGCATGAGCAGATCGGCACCGTGAGCCCGGGCCTCATGCACCTGGTACGGGGTGACCACGAGGTCGTTGGCCAGGACGGGAAGGTCCACTGCGGCCCTGACGGCATCCAGGTCCTTGAGCGAGCCTCGCGTCGCGCTGGGACCCGTGACCACGGAGACGCAGGCGGCGCCGCCGGCCGCATAGAAGCAGGCCAGCATACCTGGGTCGCCGACTCCGCTGAGGTCGGCAAAAGTGGCCGTCGAGCGCTTGACCTCTGCGATGACCGTGACCGCTCGGTCGTCGGTGCGCAGACTGGACAGGGCACTGAAGGCTCCGGGGACCAGGCGCGAGGACTCTCGCAGACGAGTCAACGGGACACGCGAAGCCCGGCGGTCGGCAGCCGCTCTGGCCTCGGCCACCATCGCCTCGAACGAGGTCATCGCGCACCTCCTCGACCTCAGCTACCGGCGCTCCAGGAGGGCGCCTGTTCGTATCCATCGTGACGGCCCGAGGCCGTCTGTTGCAAATCGCTGGGCAGTGCCGGACAGCGTTGGCCGTGGCGGAGCAGTCAGTCGGGTCGCTCGCCCGGCTGCGCCCCGAGGTCACCACCGGCAAGGAAGCAGGTGTGCTCGCCGGTGTGGCAGGCCGCTCCGACCTGGTCGACCTCAACCAGAACTGCATCCCCGTCGCAGTCCAGGTGAACAGCCTTGACGTACTGAGCGTGTCCGGAGGTGTCCCCCTTGCGCCAGTACTCACGCCGAGACCGCGACCAGAAGGTCACCCGCCCCTCGGTCAGGGTGCGCCGGAGCGCCTCGTCGTCCATCCAGCCCACCATGAGCACCTCACGTGAGTCGTGCTGCTGGACGACGGCGCAGACCAGGCCATCTGCGTTGCGCTTCAGGCGTGCGGAGATCCGAGGTTCAAGAGCCACAGCCGCATTATGCACGCTGGCCACCCGTCACCCAGGAGGTCCGAGCAGGGGACCGAGGTAGACCCACATTCCTGGAAGGTTGCGTACCACGGCGAAAGCGGCACACGCCGCGCCAAGAAAGATGGCCTCCCTGCCCGTCACGAACTGCTGGCGCCGGCCTCGGGAAGATGCGATCAGCCAGCGCACGACCAGGACAACGGCGAACGCCTCCACCACGAGCGCGAAGGGGTTGTAGCCCAGGGCCGCCCACACGTCACCGTGAATGAGCTCCCGAGTTGCCCTGGTGCCACCGCACAGAGGACACCACAACCCCGTGATCCGGTGAAGCGGACAGAGGTCAGGAAGTCCCGGGGAACTGCGAGGCAGTGTCAGGGCCCGCAGGACGATGAGGCCGCCAGGGACGACCGACAGTCCCATGAGAATCCCCAGGACCAATCCGCCCACCCAGCCTGAGCGCCCACCGTCGCGACGAAGAGTCTCGTCATACTCCCGCAGCAACCTTCAGATCTATAGTGAGCCAAGAAACGTCACCACGAAAAAGCAAGAGAAAGGGAAGCTGATAAAGGAGCCAATGCAGCCCAGCACCAATCCGGCGATCGAGAGCCCTTTATTGGTGGCGCGCCCCTCATCTGCGGCACGCATACCTTTGACACCCAACACGACCGCCGGCACACCCAGAATAATACCGAAATACAAGCAGTTCGCGAAGATGCTCGCGATACCGAGGCCCAGCGCCCAGCCCCCCAAAAAATTTCCCTCATATCGACGCGGATCATAGAAACCGCCCCCGTACGCACCTGGACCGTACGGCACATAGGGCCTGTAAGGATCCGGCGGGTAAGCGTACTGCTGACTATATGGCTGGCCGTAATACTGATGAGGCGATCCAGAGTACGGCACCACGTGACCTTCAGGAGGTTTCAGGAAGGGGTCGAGCTGACCGTCAGAGTATCCAGCGCTGTAATATCCCACCCAGCCGGCAGACGAATTCGCTTCACCAGAGAGTGGATATCCTTGAGAGAACAGAAAATCTTGACCACCTGCACCTCCCTGCTGATAGGGACTCCCCGGATACGGGTTCACGTCACTCACTGTTCCTCCGAGTAGATCAACTACGGCGTACAGACTACAAGAATCCACACAACACGCCACAAGAGCTCCTACACTCCCCCATGGGGAGAACGCCCCATGATGACATCACCCACCTGGCACTTCGCCGTGCAAGCCCCAGACGGCTTGCACGGCGAAGTGCGGCGAAGTGCGGCGAGGACCTAGACACCCAGAGGCATCAGGACGACTGGACGGTGTTGAAGGTCTCGGTGAACTGCCCGGTAGCAACGTAGACAATCAGCAACAGGATCGAGATCCCGCCCATGATGATGCCGGCGATGGACACCCCCTTGTTGGTGGCACGCCCTTCGTTTGCCGCCTGCATGCACAGGTAGCCCACGATCATCACAGGGACACCCGTGAAAATGCTGTAGCAGAGCAGACTGGTGACCCCCAGGCCGAGAGCCCAGGTTCGGTAAGGTTGATGTCGACAGTATGTTGCTGAAGTCTAACAGGCTCCAGTAGGCACGCAATTCCAGCCCTCCCACAGTCAGATCCGAGTATTGCGGCCGCTCAGCCACTCACCTCCTCACCTGACCAAGAACAGTAATGAACTCCCTACAGATTCTTATGATCGCAAGAATTCCCCACAAGATATCTCCCCGAGACATTATATGCATCTCCAAGGCCGCGCATCGATCCGCCCAGGTAGATATATTCAACGCACCGGATGGCCCGCATTTCGTAGCGCGTTCTTGGCCTCGGCGATGGTCATCGCTCCGTAGTGGAAGACCGACGCAGCCAAAACTGCATTGGCGCCATGATCCGCTGCGATCGCGAAGTCCTCAGGGCGTCCAGCGCCACCGGAGGCAATGAGCGGAACCCGTACCTGTCGACGAACGGTGTCGATCATCTCGGTGTCGAAGCCCTCGGTGACACCGCGTCGGCGTCCATGGAGTTCAGAAGAATCTCTCCGGCACCGAGCTCTGCGCCTCGAACCGCCCAGGCGACGGCGTCGATCCCGGTCGAGGTACGTCCTCCGTGAGTGGTGACCTCGTAGCCTGATGCGGTGCTGACGCCGGGGGGACACCGGCGCGCGTCCACCGACAGCACCACCACCTGGTTGCCGAAACGCTCTGCCACCTCCGCCAGCAGCTCGGGACGAGCAATGGCGGCGGTGTTGATGCCAACCTTGTCCGCACCGGCTCGCAGAAGCTGGTCGACATCATTGACCGAGCGCACTCCCCCGCCGACAGTCAGGGGTACGAATACCTGCTCCGCGGTACGGGAGACCACGTCAAGCATGGTGGAACGGCCTTCGTGTGAGGCCGACACGTCCAGGAAAGTGATCTCGTCAGCCCCCTGAGCGTCGTACCGGGAGGCCAGTTCCACAGGGTCTCCGGCGTCCTTGAGGCCTCGGAAGTTGACGCCTTTGACGACACGACCGTCTTTAACGTCCAGGCAGGGGATGATGCGAATGGCAACACTCATGAATGATCCTGAGGTGTGGGAGTGGAAGATGGGGCGCTCTGGGTGGAGGTCGGCGCTCCGCCCGATTGTTCCGCCACGGACGCGGAGGACTTGGCCGGATCGATGGCGAGGACGTCAATGACCACGACGACGGGCTCAGTACCCTGCGCCTGCTCCGCGGGCAGAGAGAGCACCACCCGCGAACCGACCGTGATATCGACCAGGTTCTGGGAGATACCCACCAATGTGTCGCTCATATCGATGCGCTTGGGAAGATTCTGATAACCGTAGGTCGATTCCCCCAGCACTTGGCCAGAAGACCAGCTGACCATCGTGGTACGGGCGATCAGCCTGTGCTGGGTGCCGATCTGAGGGCCGGTTCCCTTGATGAGGACCGCTGTCGAGGCACGGGTTGGAGCCGGCAGGCCGGCGCTGCTGACCGTGATGGACCCGTCCGATCCTTCGCTGACGGTGGGGGTGCCTGAAGCCGGCTGCTTGGCCTCCCCGGTTGCCGTGGTGGGGAGAAGGTCGACCACGGTGATCTTTGTGGTCTGGGAACCATCCTCCTCCTCAGCCGGTTCGCGCAGGACGATCCGGGATCCCTCGTGCTGGCCAGAGACCGCCGCATTGATGTACTCACCAACTGAGGCCCCCAGCTTCCCCTGCCACAGCTTGTAGCCGTCGTCGTTACCAGTCGTGTTGTGTCCGTCGATGCCGGAGAACTGGGAGACCTGAAGGATGACCGGTGATCCCTCCGAGACCTCACGTCCCTGACCGGTCTCGACGACGTCGGTCAGCACGGAGCTGGGGGCTGACAGGGATGCCTCGTTGCTCAGAGTGATGGAAGGTGCCGAGCCCGACCCGACTCGTCCACTGATTGTCAGCAGCTGGCTCAAAGGGGCGTTGCCATCGAGTACTGTCGCCTGGGCCACGGTGCTCGTCCCTGAGCCGTTCCTGCCGGAGACGAACTTGTTGACCGCCAGTGGCACCAGGATCATGGCGAGGACAACGACGCCGATCAGGCCGACAGCCAGAGGTCCCCTGGGCATACGGCCCAGCGGACCGCCCAGGGTACGCCGCCGCTGCGTCGGATCTGGATCCTCTGTCCCGCCAATCGCGTCATCCTCTGGATGCGCAGGCTCATCGGCGTGATCGCCTCGATCAGCTGCCGTGTAGGTGCCTCGGGCACCATGGCCGCCGGCACGCGATGCTGTGGATGCCGGGGCGGTAGTTACGGGTCGCCAGGGACGGGAGGCGTCCTGCGCGGGGACGGTGGGATGGTGTGACACCTGCGGCTGAGACTGTGGCGCCGTATGAGCCGGGCGGGCCGGCGTCGGCGTACCGACGGATCGTGCACTGGTGGACTGGGTACCGGCGGGTCGGGCCTGTGCAGGAGGTTGGGACAGTGCCGGGAGGTCCTGGGTCTGTGCCTCCTGCTGAGCCTGCTGAGCCCGTTCGAGCGCACGGCGCTGACGCCTGGTCAGGGGGGCGTCTGCTCCGGGATCGGGGGTGGAGGTAGTGCTCATGTTGCGTCTTCCGTCGGTCGCCTCGCCGGTGTGGTGAACGTGTGCCGTTCACACCCCGGCGGGGAGGTCGGTTGCCGAGTGCTCCATGTTCTCCAGGAGTGCGTCGACGCGCTCATCTGCAGCACAGAAGGGATCACTCAGGGTAACAGTCGGGGAGGCGCCGTCGTCGAGTCGAAGGCTCACCCAGTCGACCGTCAGGTCTCGGCGAAGGTCCTCAGCCCTGGCGACAACCGCACCACGCAGATGCGCGCGCGTTGTGGCGGGCGGGGTGTCGATCGCACGTCGGCAGGCCTCGTCATCAACGAAACGGCGTAGCATGCCTGCGTTCTCCAGGCGTTGGCGCAGCCCCTGCTCAGGTGAGACGTCGTGATAGGCCAGGGTCAGCCGGGTCACCCGCGGATCAGTGAGGTCCGTACCGTGCAGCTGACAGTAGCGGGTGACCAGCTGGTGCTTGGCCGCCCAGTCCAACTCCGTGGCCACGAGCTCGGGCTGCTGGAGACGGACGGCCTGGAGTCCCCGCTCCCAGAGGTCCAGAGCGGCGGCGTGCAGCTCGGTGACCTCGAGGTCTCCAGCGACGTGGTTGCGCAGCCGATCGAGATGCTCGGCCTGCATCTCCAACGCCGTCATGGTTCGGCCGTCGGAGAGCTCCAGGAGCGCGCCCCCACTCAGGTCGTGGCAGGTGTCGCGGATGGCCCGTATGGGATCGGCCAAGGTCAGGTCGCTCAGGTCTCCCCCGCTCTCCAGATAGTCCAGGAGCAGGTCCATAGCCGCCACCTTGAGCAGGGTGGATCCCTGAGCGACATTGGAGTCCCCGACGATGACGTGCATGCGCCGGTAGCGCTCGGCATCGGCGTGCGGTTCGTCGCGGGTGTTGATCAGTGGCCTGGCGCGGGTCGTTGCAGAGGAGACCGCGTCCCACATCTGGTCGGCCCGCTGGGAGAAGACGTAGCCCGAGTATCCGAGGCCACCGGAATGGGGCGCTCGACGGGCCTCCGCGTCCGCGGTGATGTGACCGGCACCCACGAGGATCTGCCGGGTCACCAGGTGGGGAACAAGGGTGCGCGCGTCGTTCCAGAAGTCGCCGCGACGACGCACGAGATAGTTCTCATGGCAGCCGAAGCCATTGCCCTCGGCGTCGCGGTTGTTCTTCAGCAGGTGGATCCGTCCGGGAACTCCCCGCTGCGGCCAGGCGGGCGTTGGCCTGCTGGGCCAGGTCCGCCATGACCAGCTCACCGGCGCGGTCCTGGGCGAGCAGATCCGCAAGACGGTCGCACTCGGCGGTAGCGAACTCCGGGTGGGAGCCCACGTCCAGGTAAAGGCGAGCGCCCCCACGGGTGAAGACATTCGAGGAACGTGATCGCTGAACCACTGGGTCGAAGAGCTCGCGAGCGGCATGGTCGGCGTCCAGGGGCGGCAGGCCGTCACTGGTGGGGGCGCAGGTGATGCCGTACTCGGTCTCCACCCCGAAGATGCGGCGCGCCGGGGGACGTGAGCCACTCATGCTCACTGGCCGCCCTTCTGGACAAAGCCTTGAACGAAGGCCGCAGCATTGGTCTCAATGACCGAGTCGATCTCATCGAGGATGCTGTCGATGTCACTGAACTGGGCGGCTGCTGCCATCTGTGCAGACCGCGCGGAGGCCGTCGTCGTTTTGGTGGAGACCGCCTCCTCGGTGTCCTCGAGGGCGGACTCGACGCCGGCGCGACAAACCTGCCCGTAAGACTGATTGGCGTGATTCGGCGTCATGTGGTGCTCCTTCACTCGTGCTCTCGAGTAACGCGTCGCTCATGGACGCTGTGGGACTCAGTCTCTCTCAGGTGCCGCCTGACGACCAATTTCCTCCAGGATGGTCGCCGTCTCATCCGCTCCGACGGCGACGTCCTCGGGCGAACGCAGACGCAGCAGCTCAGGGGCACCTGGGACGTCGAGGACGAGACAGGTCCAGGAGGCGCCCACGATCTGGGGGAAACGGTTGATGGCGTGACCGCGAATATTGGCGCGAGTGCCCTCGGGAGGAGCAGTGGCGGCACGCCGGACCTCGGCCTCGGAGACCAGTCGGTGGATCCGACCGGCGGCGTCGAGCTTGTCGATCACGGAGCGTCCCGGACGCAGATCGGCCCACTGGATGTCGAGAGCAGCCAGGCGGGGATCGTCCCAGCCGGTTCCCGACCGGCGGCGCATTCCCTCACAGAGCTCGTACTTGGCGACCCACTCCACGAGCTGGGCGGCCGGACCCGATCCGTCGCGGCGCCACTGCTCCAGGGCATCGAGAGTCTGTCCCCACAGGGCCAGGGCGCGCTGCGCCTCGGCGTCACCAGTACGTCTGACAGCCGGGGTGACGGCGTCCAGGAAGGTGCGCTGGATCACCAGAGCAGTTGTGGCCCCGCCCCGCGTGGTCAGCTCGTAGGAGAGGCGGGGTCATGGGATGCGGCCCAGTGCTCCTCGACGGGGTCACCGGTGAGCACCAGGCGCTCCAGCTTGCTCAGAGCGTCTCTGAACACACCGGTGTCCTCGGAGTGGGCCTGCTCCAGGAACCACAGGAGCAGGTCGGTGGTAGCGACCTTGAGATAAATGGGGACGTCGAAGCGGTTGGCATCGCCGTTGATGACGTGCAGACGACGCCAGCGCGCATCATTGGCATGCGGTTCATCGCGGGTGTTGATGATAGGGCGGTTGAAGGTGGTCTGCAGGCCGATCTCGGACTCGACGTAGTCGGCTCGCTGACTTATCTGGAAACCGGGCCGCTCACTGCGCTGGCCGATGCCGACCCTGCCGGCGCCCACGACGACGGGACGGGTGACCAGGAAGGGGATCAGGACCGCGGCCAGATCTTCGAGCGGCAGGTCTCTCCGCACGAGGTAGTTCTCGTGCGAGCCGTAGGCCGCCCCTTGCCGTCGACATTGTTCTTGTACAGGACGATCTCCGCCGGCGCGCCCGCGCCACGGTCACCATCGCTCAGGCCCTCCATGGCGTTTCTGGCCACCACTTCCCCGGCCCGGTCCCAGACGAGGGCGTCGTGGGGGGTGAGGACCTCCGGTGAGGAGTACTCAGGGTGGGCATGGTCCACATACAGGCGAGCCCCGTTGACCAGAACCGCTGTCGCGGCATGCGGCAGAGCAGCCTCCGCAGCGCTGGGCCGGGCGCGTGAGCCCCAAGGAGCCGGCGGCGGGGCGTCACCTGAGGGCGCCGGACGCGTGGGGTCGTCGGTGAGCTGACTGGGGTGGGCGACGGACCGCTGAAGTCTTCCGCCGCGCAAGTCGGCCAGAGGGTCCTCCCTCATAGTCCCATCGCACTGCGGGTACGTCGGCAGCGGTGCAGTAGGCCTCCACGACCTGGCTGGATAAGACCACGGGGTTGGCATAGGGGTCGCCCGGCCGCAGGATCCCGAACTCAGTCTCCAGGCCGACGGGGCGTCTCACCGGCCCTGGTTGAAAGCCGCTGTCACTCATATTCCCTCCCGAGCCTGCGAACGCCAAGGATCTTCGAGGTACGGGCACCGATGATCCGGGCCCACCCCTCAGGGGTGGTGGCTCCGGCGATCTCCTCGTTCTGCCGGGCCTCGAGCTCAACAGCTACGCGGAGCCTGTCCGCACTCAGGCCCCCGTCTCCCCCGGAGAGCTCGTCCTTGATGGAGGCCGTCTTGGCCCGGGAGACGATGGCGGCCAGCATGGCGCCGCTGGCCAGGTCGGCCAGGTGGAGAGTGCGAGTAGCGGCACCGCCTGAGGCCGCGTGCGCCTCGGTGATCTCCAGGACGGCGGTGTCCTCGTTCCGCGCGTAAAGCGTCTTGACGACGACGCGGCGCAGCGCGCACGCGGTGGCCTCGCGGTCTCCCCCGTGAGCCGCGAGCTCAGCAGGGGCCAGAGGCAGGTCGGCGGTGAGGTGCCGGGCGAGGATCTCCTCGGCCCCGCTCTCATCGGGCCGGTTGATGCGGATCTTCATATCCAGGCGCCCGGGACGCAGGATGGCGGGATCGATCATGTCCTCACGGTTGGAGGCGCCGATGATGACGACGTTGCGCAGGGACTCCACGCCGTCGATCTCCGCGAGAACCTGCGGCACGATCATGGTCTCGACGTCGGAGGACACGCCGGTGCCGCGGGTGCGGAAGAGTGCCTCCATCTCGTCGAAGAAGATAACCACCGGCCGGTCCTCGGCGGCGGCCTTGCGGGCCTGGTCGAAGATGGCGCGGATCTGCCGCTCGGTCTCGCCGACGAACTTGCTCAGCAGCTCGGGGCCCTTGATGTTGAGGAAGGCAGCCGAGCGGCCCTGCATCGGGGCACGTCCAGATCCGGCCAGCGAGGTGGCGACGGCCTTGGCGATGAGGGTCTTGCCGCAGCCGGGTGGACCGTAGAGCAGCAGCCCCTTGGGCGCACGCAGACCGTAGGTCTGGAAGAGCTCCGGGTGAGTGAAGGGCAGCTCGAGGGCGTCGCGGATCTGCTCGATCTGCGGCCCCAGTCCTCCGATGTCCGTCCAGGAGACATCGGGAGTCTCTGCGACGACGAGCTGCTCGACGTTGGTGCGTTCGATGAGAGTCGTAGCGATGTCAGCGCGCAGGTCGGCGGCCAGGGTGTCGCCGGGCTTGAGTCCCTCTTCGGTCCCGGCGACGCGGCGCAGCGAGGAGGACAGGGTGAGGACTTTCGTGCCTCCTCCGCCGGTGCTCACCAGGACACGGGAGTCGTCGAGGGTCTCCTCAAGGGTGACGGCCTCGCCGGTCTGGGGCTCGGGGAGGGTGGCGACGACGAGCATCTGGTCGTTGACCGCCACAAGCCGCCCGACCTTCAGCTCGGCGTCGTCCACAACCGGGTGGACGTGCAGGAGCATCTGGCGGCCGGAGAGGCTCACGGCGACCTCGCGCTCCCGAGTGGCGTCGTCTCCGGTCCGCTCACCGTCACCGGCGTGGGAGGTCCCGTGTGCCGGGAATTGCGGTGAGCAGTCCCAGGGTGACCGGGGGCCGGGTGACGGCGTCGAGCTGCTGGCCCAGCTCGGTGATGCGCTCACGGGCGGTGCCCAGGGCGGCGACGAGGCGCTCGTTCTTGGAGGCCAGGCTGACGGCCTGGGCGCGGCCTCGCGCAGCTGGTGACTGGTGAAGTCCTTGGCGGGCATGCCCAGCGGCTGCACCGTGTCGGCGCCGGCTGAAGACGGATTCAGACATGAGCGCTGTCCTGGGTGTGGTCGACGGTCCCGTCCTGAACGACGGTGGCGTCGGTGGGCTGTTTGGCCCGGCAGTCGCGCAGGACACGACGGACCTTCTTGTCGGTGCTGGTGCGTTCCTTGACGTCGTTGGGCAGCCAGTAGCCGCCCTCGTCGTAGGCACCGCGGGCGGGCGGGCGCTTGCGGGTCAGGGGCCGAGAGCCTGCGGGCCGGGCGACGGGCGGTCAGGAGGAACCCGGTGTGCGCCACCATGCGGTGGTCTGGGCGCACGGCCAGCCCGTCGACGTTCCAGGTGCGCACCATGGACTCCCAGGACTCGGGCTCGGTGAACAGCCCGCTGTGACGCAGGGCCTCCACGGTGCGAGAGAGCTGGGTGACGGTGGCGACGTAGGCCAGGAAGAGCCCGCCCGGGGCCAGGGCCGAGGAGGCGGCCTCGACGTTCTCCCAGGGCGCGAGCATGTCCAGGACCACCCGGTCGATGCTGCCCGGTTCCACCCGGACGGTGACGACCTCGGCGAAGTCGCCGGTGCACAGCTCCCAGGCGGGGTGGTGGCGACCGAACCAGGCGTCCACGTTGGAGGCGGCGATCCGGGCGAAGTCCTCGCGGCGCTCGATGGACAGAAGGTGGCCGCTCTCCCCGATGGTGGAGAGCAGGTTCATGGTCAGTGCGCCCGAGCCGACTCCGGCCTCCAGAACACGGGCACCGGGGAAGATGTCACCCATGGCGATGACCTGTCCGGAGTCCTTGGGGTAGACCACCTGCGCACCGCGGGGCATGGAGAGCACGTAGTCGGCCAGGAGCGGGCGCAGCAGGAGCAGCTCGTGGCCGGTGTCGGTCTCGATGACGCTGCCCTCATCCAGACCGACGACGTCACGGTGGCGGAAGGAGCCGCGCACGGACTGGAAGTAGCCCTGGGGGGCGAGCAGGAAGGTGTTCTTGCGGCCCTTGGTGTCGGTGACCTGGATGCGTTCGCCGTAACGGAAGGGCCCGCGACGGCCGGCCTGTCCCAAGATCTCTTGGGGAGCCGGACGCTGGTGCGGCTTCTCGAGTGAGGTCGCCGTGTGCTCGGTGTGCTCAGTCTGCTCGCTCATCAGGAGCGAGTGTATGACCGGTGCGCGGCCTCAGTGCGTCAGCACGACACTCGCCTCGGAGGTGTAAGGAAGGAAGGTGAGCGTCTCTTGGAGATAGAGCTCGATTGACTCGGCATCGTGTGAGAGATATCCGATGGACAGGTCCTGGCCGAGGTGCAGCTCATAGTCGCCGCCCCGCGTACTCAGCAGAACGGCGCCCTGAATGGCGGGAGCCCATAGGACCTCACCATCCAGGAGGCGATCGATGTGCTTGCGGATCGGGTATCCGTCATCAGTGGTCTCGGCGACGGCGGTCCACAGCTCGGCGGAGAGCAGGAGGGCGTATGGACCTTCGACTCCGGCGAGGCGGAGCTCCTTGAGCGCAGCAGCTACGGCGTCAGGAAGATCCTTCGGCTGCGGGAGCGATACGACAGGGTTGGAACTTGAGGGAATCAACCCCTCAAGGCCCGCGCTCGCCAGCCCATCGAAGACAATGCCGTCCTCAGCTCTGGCGATCTGAGCAACAGCGTCCTTAACGGGTTGCCAGTCGGAGTCCTGGGCTCCCCGGTCGACGGCATCGACGGCCTCGCGGCTAACCCGGAAGGGAACCCGCAGCTCGACGATCTGCCGGACCTGACGCTGGTGGGCCTGGACACCTTCGAAGGGGATGTCAACGCGTACCTGGTGGCCGGTGCGTACTGCCGCCAGATCCTCTCCGTCGGGTCCAACCACGTCGACGACACGTCGTCCGGCGATCCAGCGGATGAAGGTGCGCCGCGCCTCTTGGTCGATCTCACCCCAGGCGGCCTCGGAGATGGGGGCGAGCTGTCGATGCAGGTTGTTCATACTCGGCCTTTCAGGTTTCCGATCCCAAGGGATCCGTCGGACGGTGCGGCAGTGGAGCCCGCACCGTTGCTGTGATCATCTGGTGTCTGGTCACGCGGCGCTTCAGAAGACGCATTGAACCCAAGACCTCTGGCGGCGCTCAGCTCAGTGGCGGGCTGGGTTGGGTCCTCCGGCCCGGCCTCAGGTCGGACGGCATCGTGCGCGTACTGGTCGGCGTCGTCGAGGAAAGCGGCCGGCGGAGCAAAGAAGAGGCATCCTGTCAGGGGCGTGGAGAAGTCGAGAATGCGGTCGTAGTTGCCTTCGGGCTCCCCCAGGAACATACGCCTGAGCATGAGCTCGGTGACGCGTGGGTCTGCGGCGTAGCTCATGAAGAACGTGCCCTGGTCCCCGGAGGCCTCACCGAAGGCGAGATTGTCACGTACGATCTGGAGCTCGTTGCCGTCGGCGTCCTCGATGGTATTCATGGTCACGTGACTGTTGGTGGGCTGCTCATCATCAGGAAGCTGGATGTCATCGAGCTTGGTGCGACCGATGACGCGTTCCTGTTCCTCGACGCTCAACGAGTCCCAGGCGGTGAGGTTGTGGATGTACTTCTGCTCAATGATGTAGCTGCCGCCCGCCCAAGCACCTTCGTCGATGAGCGCCGCTGCGACAGCCGCTTGCCCCCGCGGACTCTCGGTACCGTCGACGAAGCCCAGAGGGTCTCGATTGTCCAGGTAGCGAAAGGCGTGGACCTCATCGTAGGTGTCGACCACGGAGCCCAGTCGGCGCATGATCTGGCGCACCAGCTCAAAGCACATGTCGAGCGTTGAGGCGCGCAGGTGGAAGAACAGGTCTCCTGGCGTCGACGGAGCACTGTGCTTTCCTCCCTGAAGTTCCGTGAAATCGTGCAGATACTCAGGTCGAGGCACGTCGAAGAGACGGTCCCACATGCCTGCCCCAATGCCGACGACGCAGCTGAGCATTGTCTCGGGGTAACGGAAACCAACGGCCCGGGTCAGCCCGGATACACCAGTCAGCAGATCGATGACCTGGGCCTCGCCCCCACTCCGTATGGTCACGGTGAGGAAGATCGATGCCTTGGCCGGCGAAGCCAGGATCTCCTGAGAAAGGTCCTGAGAGTTGACGTCGCTCATTGGTTTCACCTTAGAAGATGACGCTGATACGGATGCCCGGAAGCATTTGATCCGAACTGAAGGTTATCATCCACAGTACGTTCGGCCCCGATGAGCTTGACGATCTTTCGCATGGTCGGGCGGCTAGTCATTTCAGTCGCGCTGCTCCTCAGCGCGCGCCGGTGGGAACGGCTCCGCTCAGGGTCCCTGAGTCCACCAGCACCAGCCAGCGCGAGACCTCTCGGGCTCGTTTCATGGCGTCGGCAGCCGCCTGACCGGTCAGCTCAGTCGTCACCGCCGCGGCGGGCAGCACCGTGCAGACCTGACCCGCGGTCACGCCGGCGACGGATGTGGGATCCGTCGTACCTGCCGTGTCACCCAGTCCGACCTCGTCGAGAGAGGCCGCGTCAATAGCGCCCACGAGCTCGGTGCCGTCAATCACCAGGATGAGGGCAGTCCCACCTGCGAGCGCCTCGCGTGTCTGCGACAGGGACGTATCGGGTCCGACGACGTGCACGGGCCGGGACAGCTCGCGCAGGTCCAGCTTCGAGGCGGCTCGGGCACCTCCCCCGAGCTCGAGCACCTGCCAGCTGGAGGCCACGATCGACCAGCCCACCATGACGACCAGGATGAGGTTGAATGCGCCGGGCTGGCGCCCATACAGCACGAGTGGACGCAGAATCCACCACCACATGACGCCGCCGACCACGATGAGTCCGCCCCAACCGGCGGCCTTGAGACCGAGCCGGCGATTTCCGGTCACCTGGACCACGAGCGCCGCCAAGGCATAGCCGCCATCGAGGGGAAGCCCCGGAAGAGCGTTGAAAACGGCCAGGGCCAGGTTGACCAGCGTCACGGCCCACACGGTGAAGGCCACGGGAACCGAGAGGCGCGAGAGCTCCTGCACCAGCGTCCCAAGAAGCCAGATGAGCAGGTTGGTGGCTGGACCGGACAGGGATGTGGCCAGATCCTTCCACGCGGTCCACTCGCGTGCCGGCCCGAAGGACGTGCGTCCGCCCCACAGGTAGAGCTCGTAACGAGTGGGACGCCGTCCCATGAGAGTACCGGTCAGCCCATGGGCCAGCTCGTGCAGCAGGACCGAGGCGGCCACGCCCAGGACCGTGGCAACCACGACCAGCAGCACTGTCATGGTCCCGAAGGCTTCCAGGGCGGCGGAGACCAGCGGGTACCAGCTGCCGGCGATGAGCAGGCCGAGCAGGAGGGATGTCGGCGAGATGACAACGGGAGCACCACCGATACGGGCGATCACCCACTCGCCGGTCGATGAGGAGGCAGGCATGGGCGCGAGCCTAGCGCCGTCAGGAGCAGCTCGCCGCATCGGCTCGGAGGCCACAGCCGGTTCCCGTACCGGCCGCGGCGCACGCTGTGGAGCAGCCGCCTTCATGTCCGACGTCCTGTCATCTCCCCGCGGTAGCGTCACCCCCATGTCCACTGAGCCGCGCACCGCCACCACCTCCTCCGCCAACCGGCGCCGCGCCGCCCTGTCACCATCGCGGGCCAAGGACTTCATGCAGTGCCCGCTCATGTTCCGCCTGCGCACGGTCGACCGTCTTCCCGAGCCGGTTCCCTGGCCACGCACAAGGGGACCGTTGTTCATGGTGTGCTGGAGCGTCTCTACGACCTGCCGCCCTCCGATCGCCGGCCCGAGGCGGCGCTTGACCTGCTGCCCAGCCAGTGGGCCTCCCACCGGGAGAAGAACCCGGAGGTCATGGGACTGTTCGAGGGCAGCGGCCAGGTGGAGACCTGGCTGGAGGAGGCCCGCGGGCTCATCCGGACCTACTTCACCCTGGAGAACCCACAGCGCCTGGAGCCGGCCGAGCGTGAGCTCTTCGTCCAGACCGAGACCGGCGACGGCCTGCTTCTGCGAGGCTTCGTCGACCGCCTGGACGTGGCGCCCGACGGCGCCATGCGCGTGGTCGACTACAAGACCGGCCGCAGCCCCGGCACGCGTTTCATGGAGGAGGCGCTGTTCCAGATGCGCTTCTACGCCCTGGTGCTGTGGCGCCTGCGCGGACAGGCGCCGGCCCGCCTCCAGCTGGTCTATCTCAAGGACGGGCGAGTCCTGACCCACGATCCTCGTCTGGCCGAGCTGGAACGGACCGAGACCCGCCTGGCCCACCTGTGGGACGAGGTCGAGGACTGCGCTCGCTCCGGGGAGTTCCGCCCCCGCCGCTCCCGGCTGTGCGACTGGTGCGCCTTCCAGGCCCAGTGCCCGTTATTCGGCGGCACCACGCCACATATGCCCGACGACGGAGTCACCCGTCTCCTGAGTGCCCGACGCACTGCCGCTTGATCTCGACCACCGTTCAGGAATTGCCACGGCGAGAAGCAGTCGGTTACAGTCCGTGGCGGTTGACAACCGTCGCCAACCACTTCCAACGGAGAAGCACATGAACGTCGCCCAGGCTCACACCGCCCGCACCGCTTTGCGCGGAGCCGGCATGTGTATGCGCTGCCTGGTTCGGGCGTTCTGAGGCGGTCTCAGACAGATCGTTCTCTCCGGCTCCCAGCGCCCCTGAGACGGCGCCCCACTAGCCGCGCCCAGCCAGGCCTCCACCTCACTCCCCTACCGGATGACGTGGCCTGTCTCTAGTTCTTCTTTCGCCTGTGCTGCGTCACCGGTCCCCATGCAGGCTGCTTGTGCCTGAGAGCAGCAGCCGGACAAGGACCACACCGTGCCATCACCCACCATCCTTACCGGACTCATCGTTGGAGCCGTTCTCGGCTTCATCCTTCAACGAGGCCGTTTCTGCATCACCGGGGCCTTCCGCGACCTGTGGGTCTCCCGCTCCTGGCGCTGGTTCACAGCCTTCCTGCTGGCCATCGCCGTTCAGGCGGTCGGAGTCGCGGTCCTCACCGGCACAGGCTCCATCACACCCGAGATCCCCAGGTTGTCGGTGGTTGCCACCGTCGTCGGATCCTTCCTCTTCGGAGTCGGGATCGTCCTGGCCGGAGGCTGCGCCACTGGCACCTACTACCGCGCCGGTGAGGGCCTGGTCGGCTCCTGGTTCGCGCTCGTGGCATACGCCACCGCTGCGGCCGCGTCGAAGACCGGAATCCTGTCGGGAGTGACCACCTGGGTTAAGGGACTATGGGTCACCAACCTCACCACCATCCCCGCCTCCATCGGTGTGCCGGACTGGATCGGCGTCGTCATCCTGGCCGGAGTCACCGGCGTAGTCGTGCACCGCTTCGTCATCCTCGGGCGCAGCCGCCCCACCCAGGTCCAGCTGCCCGCACAGCGCACGGGCCTGGCTCACCTACTGCTGGAGAAGCAGTGGAACCCGCTGGTGACGGGACTCCTCGTCGGGATCGTCGCCATCGTCGCCTGGCCCACGTCCTGGGCCTCAGGGCGCCCGGACGGGCTCGGAATCACGGCTCCGTCTTCGAACCTGGTGAACCTCATCGTCACCGGTGACCCCAAGCGACTCGACTGGGGCGTACTCCTGGTCCTGGGGATCCTGTTCGGTTCCTACATCGCGGCCAAGGCCTCCGGGGAGTTCCGCGTCCGCGTGCCCAGTGCCCAGGTCATTCAGCGCTCCATCATTGGCGGCATCCTCATGGGCATCGGCGCCGCCTGGGCCGGCGGCTGCTCGATCGGCAACGCCCTGGTGCAGACCTCGCTCCTGTCATGGCAGGGCTGGACCGCCCTCGTCTTCCAGGTCCTGGGGGTCGGGGCTGCCTCTTGGTTCCTTCTCATCCGTCCCCGGCAGCGGCGTCGCGCCGAACGCGCCACCGTCCGCGTCCCCGCCAGCGTCTGACACTCACCACAGCCCACCGACGACGTCACGGCAACGCACGATAACCAAGGAGATACTCATGCGCACTGTTCTGGAGACCACCGGCCAGGTCTGCCCCTTCCCAGTCATCGAGGCGGAGGAGGCCATGGAGGACCTTGACACCGGCGACGAGCTCGTCATCGGCTTCGACTGCACCCAGGGCACTCAGACTCTTCCCGCCTGGGCTGCCGACAACGGCTACACCGTCACCGAGTTCGAGCGCACCGGCGACGCGGCCTGGACCATCACCGTCCGCAAGTAGGCTGAGCCGCTACGGTTAGGCCTATGGAGCACAGGAGACTCGGCCGGACCGGCCTGAGTGTGTCCTCCGTGGGCCTGGGCACGATGACCTGGGGGCGGGACACCGACGAGCTCGAGGCCAAGGAGCAGCTCGACATCTTCCTCGACACCGGGGGAACCCTCGTGGATACCGCGGCCTCCTACGGCGAAGGCGTCAGCGAGGAGGTCATTGGAGCGCTCCTGCGTGAGCACGTGGATCGTCAGGACCTCGTCCTGGTCTCCAAGGCCGGAGTGCGTACCTGGCGCACCGGGAGAGCGGTCCTCGGTGCCGATGCCTCCGCGGTCCCTGCTGGACACGCTCGATACCAGCCTGGCCCGACTGGGCACCGACCACCTCGACCTGCTGCTGGTTCAGGTGCCCGATCCCAGCACCTCCCTGGAGGAGACGGCCCACGCCCTGAGCATGGCGTCTCCTCCGGGCGTACCCGCTACGTGGGTATCGCCAACCATCCGGCATGGGCCTCGGTACGTATGCACGACCTGCTCAGCGAGAACGGTCGGGGTCCGGGACTGGCCGCCGTCGAGGTGGAGCACTCGCTCCTCTCCCGGGGAATCGAGCGCGAGCTCGTGCCCGCCTCCCAAGCTCTGGGTTTCGGCATCCTGGGGTACGCGCCCCTGGGGCGAGGGGTACTCACGGGCAAGTACCGGGCAACGATCCCACCGGACTCACGGGCCGCCTCACCGCACCTGCGCTCCTACGTCTCCCCCTACCTGGGCGACTCGCACCGGGGTGTCGTCGAGGCCGTGGCCACTGCAGCCTCGGGACTGGACCGCAAGCCGGCCGAGGTCGCCCTGGCCTGGGCCCGTGACGCCCCCGGGGTCGCCTCCACCATCGTGGGGGCGCGTACACCGGCTCAGCTTCAAGGCGTGCTCTCGGCCGACGACCTGGAGCTTCCGGTTCAGATCCGCCACGCCCTGGACGAGGTCACCTCGTTACAGCTCGGCTACCCCGAGCGCTTCTGAGACTCGGAACAGTGCGGGGCCCGCGCACCTGGCGCGGGCCCCGTTGCTGAGCGATGGACTGCGAAAAGACCTCAGTCAGTCCTCGTCGTCGTACTCCTCGTCATCGTCGTAGTCCCTCGTCCTCATCGTCGTCGTACTCGTCGTCATCGGCATAGTCATCATCATCGTCGTCCTCGTCATCGCCGTCGGAGTCGAAGGCCTCGAAGGGGAGCTCGATACCGTAAGCGGTGAACAGCGAGTCGTCGTAGGTGAAGAAGGCGTCCTGGAGAGCATTCTCAGCCGCGACCACGGCCGGGGAGAGCTCATCACCGGTTGCAGCAGCATCCAGATGCGCCTCGAAGGCGGCGATGAGTCGGTTGAGCGCGGACCGCGGGTCGTTCGTCATGCAGGACACACTACCGGCTCTCCCCCGCCCAGCACACAGGCGCAACTCAACACGGGGTCGCGTCGCCTCTGATTACGCCTCCTGCTCAATCCCCAGCTCTTGACGGATGAAGCCCAGGAAGAGGTCCTCCCCCTTGATCCTGCTGGTCTCCTCAGATCCGACGACGACGCGCACTCCGTCGCGCAGGATCTGCGAGGCGCCCCCGTCGGGGCCCAGGGGCAGGATGATCCGTTCGGTTCCGGGCGTGTAGGTCGTTCCGGGCCCCCGCCCAGCGATGAGGTCGGCGATGTTGCTGGCGACGACTCGGGCGTGGGCCCGGGCGGCATCGGCGCGCTTGGACTCGCGCACGTCAGTGATGTCGCCGATGGCCCAGACACCGGGGTGGTCCACGACGCGCAGGTACTCGTCAACGCGGATGGTGCCGTCGTAGTGGCGCACCTCGTCGTAGTCCTCGCTGAGGAATCCGGTGGCGGCCGCCGAGCCGTAGGCGCGGAACCACATGTCCGCCTCCAGGCGGCGTCCTCCCTGGGTGGTGGCCCGGAAGGGGGAGAGCACGCCGACGTCGACGGGGGGCAGGAAGCTGAGGGAGTCACCGGTGATGATCTTCACCCTGCGCTGGGCGAGCTGGTCGGCAATGGCCTCGCGGATCTCCGGTTTGTAGTCACCGGCCGGGCAGGATCTTGTCGGAGGTCTCCAGCATCGTGACCGCGATGTCCGGGAAGGCGGAGGTGATCTCGCCGGCCAGCTCGATGCCGACCGCTCCGGCTCCCACGATGAGCACCCGCGAGGCCTGCTCGAGATTGGCGTGAACGCGCTCGATACGGGCCTTGGCGATGATGGAGGAGGACTCCATGTGCTTGGCCGGGAAGGGGTACGCGGTTCCGGTTGCCAGCACCAGGTAGTCGGCCTCGATCGGCCCGTGACCGGAGACCTCGACGGTGGTGCCGCGCACGGCCAGCGCCGTGCCGTGGAGGACACGCCCATTGGTCAGGAGCCGGTCGTAGGGCAGGAAGATCTTCTCCGCCCAGTCCCGGTCGACGGCCGCCCGCAGCGCTGCGGCGTGGCTGACGAAGGTGTCCTTCTGCTCCACGAGGGTGACCTCGGCGACGTCGTCGAGGGCCTTGGCGACGGTGATACCGCCGTACCCACCGCCAACAATGGTGACGCGAGCCATATTGTGTTCCTTCCAGTGATGATGAGGTGAAGACGCGGACCGTGTCCGTCAGGTCAGTCCACGGCGCTTGAGGAGGGGCAGGATGCTGGGTTCGCGCCCGGTGAAGGCGCGGTAGGAGACCAGGGGGTCCCGGGAGTCGCCACGAGCGAGGAACTCACGGCGGAAGGCATCCCCGGCCTTGCGGTTCAGGCCGAGATCGCCGTCGATCGCGCCGTCGGTGGTGAACCAGGCGATGGCGTCGGCGTCCATGACCTCGCTCCAGATGTAGGCGTAGTAGGCCGCGCTGTAACCGCCGGCGAAGACGTGGGAGAAGTAGGTGGTGCGATAGCGCGGGGGCACGAGCGCGTCGTTGATCCCGGCCTCGGCCAGAGCCTGATGCTCGAACTGCTCGACCTGGCGGACGTCCCGCGGGACCTCGTCCGGGGTGAGCGTGTGCCAGGCATGGTCGAGCAGAGCCGCTCCCAGGTACTCCGTGGTGGCGTAACCCTGTCCGAAGGTACCTTGGCCGCGCAGCTGCTCGGCCAGCTCTGCGGGCAGAGGCTCGCCGGTGTCCACGTGGCATGCGTAGCTGGACAGCACCTCGGGGTGGAGGGCCCATTTCTCGTTGAGCTGGCTGGGGAACTCGACGACGTCCCGAGGCACGGCCGTCCCGAAGGCTGAGGGATAGCGGGCCTCGGAGAGCAGGGCGTGCAGGGCGTGTCCGAACTCGTGAAAACAGGTGATGACCTCGTCCCAGGTCAGCAGGGCCGGACCGGAGGTGGGCTGCTCGATATTGCAGCAGTTGATGACCACTGGCCTGCGGCCGGCGAGGGCCGAGCCGGTGACGAGGCTGTCCATCCAGGCGCCTCCGGACTTACCGGCTCGGGCGTAGTAGTCACCGACGAAGAGCCCCAGAACCGGCGCCTCCGGCTCCTCGCCATCGCGCACCTCCCAGACCCGGACGCCCGGGGCATACATGTGCTCGGCCAGGTCCTCGCGCTCGTGGAAGGTGATGCCGTAGAGACGGTTCGCGGCGTAGAAGACACCCTTGGTGACGACGTTCCACAGCTCCAGGTAGGGGGCCAGGATCTCGTCGTCGACGCCGAAGCGGTCCTTGCGCTCTGCGGCCTCGTAGAAGGGCCAGTCGGCCGGGCCGAAGGTCTCCCCCACCTGGGTCCGGGGATCGCTGTCCATGCGGGCGGCGTAGACCTGGGCGTCGCGTCGGGCATTGGCCATGGCGGGAGGAGTGAGGCGGGCCAGCATCTCGGACACCGCCTCAGTGGTTCGTGCGGCCGACTCGGCGGCCACGAGGCCGGCGTGGTGCGGGTAGCCCAGAAGGGCGGCCCGTTCGGCACGCAGCGCGGCGAGCTCCAGGACGATCCCCCGGGTGTCGCCGGCGTCGTCCTGCTCGCCCAGCCCTCGGCTCATGGACCTTTCCAGAAGGGCGGCTCTGGCGCCGTGGGCTCGGGTGGTGGCGAGGGCCGGCGGAACCGTGACGTTGGTGACCTCAGCGGCATGCATGGCCTCGGTGGCCAGGACGGAGAAACGCATCTTGAGCGCGTTGACGCGGGCGTTGATCGCCTTGAGCGCATGCGCGTCGGACTCATCCAGGCCGACGCCGTTGCGTTCGAACTCCTCAACGGTCAGGCGGATGAAACGGGCGGCCTCGGCATCGATGACGGTGCCGTCGGCGTCACGCGTCTCCTCGCCATCGGGGGCGGCGGCGACAAGGTCATCAAGTGTCTTGAACCGCTCATAGAGACGTGAGTCGAGATGGTAGGTGTCGGAGTGCTCCGCCAGCTCGGGAGCGAGCGCCTCCTCGAGCTCATCGAGGTCCGGGCAGTCGGTGGCGGAGGTCAGGGCGTCCAGTACCGTCAGCGCCCGCTCCAGCAGCTCACCGGATCGCTCCAAGGCGTTGACGGTGTTGGCGATCGTGGGTTCGGCCTCGTTGGTGGCGATCGCCTCCCACTCCTGGCGCTCCGCAGCCATCCCGGCACGAATGGCCGGTTCGATGTCGGCGTGGTCCACAGCAGTGAAGCCGGGCAGGCCAAGGTCGAGTGGCCATGGCTTGGCGAAGACGTTCGACTCCGGGAGGTCGGTGCCGTCGGTGGTCTCGCTCATGGGCCCATCGTGCCATGTACGGATGGTCTTCTCGTTCACAACAGGCCATCAATTCTAGGACTATGGTCGCACTGGGCGTAGCCTGATGAAGTCACTCGAATGCAGGACTTCTAGGGAGAAACGCATGAATGTTGCAGAACAGCTCGTGGCCCAGCTCGTCGATGCCGGCGTCCGCAGAATTTACGGCATCGTAGGGGACTCCCTCAATCCCGTCGTCGACGCCGTCCGTAAGACCGGCGGTTCTGCCAAGGGTGGGATCGATTGGGTCCACGTACGCCACGAGGAGGCCGCCGCCTTCGCTGCCGCAGCCGAGGCGCAGCTGACTGGCGAGCTCTCCGTGTGCGCCGGCTCCTGCGGTCCAGGCAACCTTCATCTCATTAATGGCCTGTACGATGCGCAACGCTCGGGCGCCCCGGTGCTGGCGATCGCCTCGCATATCCCCAGCGTTCAGATTGGCCAGTCCTACTTCCAGGAGACCCACCCGGATCGTCTGTTCAACGAGTGCTCCGTCTACTCTGAGCTCATCTCCACTCCCAAGCAGGCTCCGCGTGTGGTCAACGCAGCAATCCGCCACGCTGTCAGCCTGGGCGGCGTGAGTGTGATCACATTGCCAGGAGATGTCTCCGACGAGAAAGCCACAGCCGCCATTCCCGAGTATTCCAAGGTCCGGCCGGCCATCCTGTCACCTAACCCTGCTGACGTAGCTGAGGTGTCCGCCCCTACCAACAAATCGCGGAAGGTGGCGATCTTTGCCGGTGCCGGCGTCAGGTGCCCATGACGAAGTCATCGCCCTGGCCGACCTGCTCAAAGCACCGATCGGCCACCGTTGCGCGGCAAGGACTTCATCCAGTACGACAACTCCCACGACGTCGGCATGACGGGCTCTTGGGATACGGGGCCGCCGCCGAGGGCATGAAGGACGCCGACGTGCTGCTTCTGCTGGGTACCGACTTCTACGACCAGTTCCTACCGGAGACCACCACTGTCCAGGTAGACAATCACGCCGAGAAGCTGGGACGGCGCACCGACGTCTCCTCACCCGATCTCACCTCGACGTCATCCTCTCATTGGAAGCTCTCCTACCGCATATTATTAGAAAACGTCGCCCGACGCATTCCTCAAGGCTCAGCTCAAGAAGCACGCCAAGATCATGAAGGCGCCCATTGGCGCCTATACGCGCAAGGTGGACAGGATCAAACCCATTCACCCCGAGTATGCCGCCCACGTGCTCAACGAGGTCGCCGCCAAGGATGCGATCTTCACCGCGGATACTGGCATGTGCAACGTGTGGACCGCACGCTACATCGATCCTCTGCGTACACGCCGACTCATCGGCTCCTTCCTGCACGGCTCTATGGCAAACGCCCTTCCCCATGCCATTGGTGCGCAGGTCTCCCACCCGCACCGCCAGGTGATCTCCGTGTCCGGCGACGGCGGCCTGTCCATGCTCATGGGAGAGCTCGTGACCGCCCGTATGCACAACCTGCCGATCAAGGTCGTAGTCTTCAACAACTCGACTCTGGGCATGGTTAAACTTGAGATGCTGGTCAATGGTTTGCCAGACTTCGGTACTGATGTCCACGACGTCAACTATGCCGGAGTGGCACAGTCGATCGGCTTCCACGCCGAACGCGTTGACGATCCAAGAGACTTGCGCAGGGCATTTCAGAAGGCCTTCGACGTCAATGGCCCAGCACTGGTGGAGATCATCACCGATCCCAATGCCCTGTCGCTGCCACCGGAGATCACGGGTGAACAGTTGATCGGATTCGCCACAGCAATGAGCAAGATCGTCCTTAATCGCGGCGCGGGCGAGGCCGTGAGCATGGCGACGTCGAACATGCGTAACATCCCCCGCTTCTAGGAAAGCCTGTCACTGCTATCCACTATCCACGGGCGTGCTCACCGCGGGCCAGGGAAACGATGAGCTCGGCGATCTCGAGATCGTCGGGGTCCTGGCTGTCACTGTCAACGGCGCGGTTGGCCCACCATCCGTCCACGTGCCAGCAGCGCCACGCGTTGCATGGCAGTGATGCTCACGGATCTCACCCACCCACCCCCGGCGCAGCGTGTTCCAGGTCTCCTGAGCATCCTCGGGCCTCCGGCGTGGCCGAGAGCATGAAGCTGACCTCGCCGGGCAGGATCTCGCCGTCGAGGACTGAGCGAGTCAGTGCCTCGATGCGCTCAGTCCGGCTCGCCTCCTCCAGGGGCCCGCCCAGCGCAGCCAGGGCCTCAGTCCGCCACCGCTCCAGGAACGCTGCCGCGATCCCCTCCAGGAGCTCGTTCTTGGTGCGGAAGTGATAGATGACTCCGCCGCGGCTCAGACCAACGTGCTCAGCCAGGGTGTCGAAGGTGAGCGCATCGAAACCGTCACGGTGGGCGAGCTCGAGCGCCCCGTGATGAGGGTGCGGTCCCGTTTCGAGGTTCTCATGAGGTTCCTCACTCGCTCGCTGGAACATGACGCGCAGCCATCACACCCGCGAACAGGAGGATACCGGCAGCAATCACGGCGGTGGTCTGCATGGCGCGGGTGAATGCCTCCCGGCCTGAACCATCAGCTCGGCCTGCCCGGGGTCACTCGGATCGATGACACCCGCCAGGGTGGCCAGGGACTGCTCAGCGGCGTCGGCGACCCGCCCCGGGAGCCCCTGAGGGGCCTGTCCGGAGCAGGAGCCGGTAACCGACATCCTGAATCGTGCCGAGCACCGCGATCCCCAGGCCACTCCCAGTTCGGAGTCCGGTCTCGGAGATGGCGGAGGCTCGCCCGGCGCGGTCCGCCGGTACCGCCCCCAGAACCGCCTCCGGTGGAGACCGTGAAGGCTAGTGCCGATGCCTGCACCGATGATGAGCAGGCTGACGCAGATCACTACGATTCCGCCGCAGGACTCCCCCAGAGCGACCACAACCAGCCCCACCGCGGCCATGAGCAGGCTCAGCCCTCAGCGCCCGACCGTTGCCGAGTCGAGCGAACCACCGCGGCCACGACCGCGACAACGACGATGGAGGCCAGTGATGCGGGCACCTCGGTCAGGCCCGCTCGGAGCGTGGAGTAGCCCCTGAACGAGCTGGAGGTACTGGGAGAAGAAGTACAGCAGACCGGCCAAGGCGAAGATCGCCAGGACAGTCGCCGCAATCGCCCAGGTGAACGCGGGGCGGCTGAAGAGCTCGACGTCGATCAGCGGTGTGTCCAGAGTGCGCTGACGCTCTGACGAACAGCCATCCGGCGGCGAGGCCGCCCACCAGCGCTGCTACCGCAACGGCCGTCAGGCCGTCGTGGGCGAAGGACTTGACGGCGTAGGTGATCGGCACGATGGCCAGGACCGACAGGACCGCGGAGGCTAAATCAACCGGGGCGCCCTGCTCGTTCTTGGACTCCGGCAGGAGCCACAGGCCCGTGACGATGACGGCCGCCATGACGGGAACGTTGATGAGGAAGACGCCGCCCCACCAGAAGTGCTCGAGCAGGACTCCGCCAACCAGCGGCCTCCAGGCGGCGGTGCCGCCGGAGCCGCCGGCGGACCAGATGGCGATGGCGGTGGTGCGGTGGCGGGCACGGGGAAGATGTTGCGGACGAGGGAGAGGGTGGAGGGCATGATTGTGGCGCCACCGACGACCCAGCAGGGCTCGAGCGGCGATGAGGGCTCCTGCGCTCGGCGCGAAGGCCGCCAGCGATGCTGGCGGCCCCGAAGCCGAGCGTCCTGACGAGCAGGAGGCGTCGCCGACCGATGCGATCGGCGACATTACCCATGGTGACCAGTAGGCCGGCCAGGGTGAAGGAGTAGATGTCGCCGATCCACAGCAGCTGGCTGGCCGTCGGGCTCAGGTCGGTACTCAGTGAGGGGATCGCCAGCGCCAGCACCGTGGAGTCGATGGCCAGCAGGGTCACGGCCAGGGTCAGGACGGCCAGGGCCGCCCAGGCACGAAGTCCGGGGGTACGAGTCATGGCCATAACTATACTATACGTATAGTATAGTTATGGCGTGTCGATGTTCTCTTCTCAGCGCAGGCGCCGATGGCGCAGCACCTCAGCCACATCGGGTGCGAAGTAGCCCGGTCCCTTGAGCACCTTGCCGTCCTCGCGGTAGACCGGCTTGCCATCAGCACCCAACTTGGACATGTTGGAGCGCTGAACCTCGGCGAGCACGGCCGCCAGGTCGATCCCGGTCTCCAGGGCCATGCCGTAAATGACGTAGATAAGGTCCGCCAGAGCGTCGGCGGCCTCAACGGTGTCACGAGCGCCGTCATCGGCGGCCACGGCGTGGCGGTAGCCCGACTCGACCTCGGTGCGGGCCGCCTGCCCGTAGACGGCACCGACGAGCTCGGCGAACTCCTCGGCGATGAGACTCATACGCATGTTCAGGCTCTCGCGCCCAAGGCTGGCACCGTCGGTCTGGACGGGAAGTCCGTAAATGCGGTGGAAGCGGCGCACAAGGGCCTCAGGATCATCCCCCTCACGCTCTCCGACGCCGTTGTGCGCCACGAGGGGAACAACGCCACCCGCGTCGATAGGACCATCCCAGGGGGCTTGCGGCTCACGAGGGTCTTCGGGAAGCAGGGTACCGATCCAGCCATCGTGGAGCCGTCCGTCCGTGAGCAGAAAGCGGCGTACTCGCCCCTCGCGCTGGAAGCCGAGGGACCAGGCGACCTTCCAGGAGGCCCAGTTGGGCACCGGGCCGCGGCCTGAGTCATGAATGTCGCAGCGCCACCGCAGTGCCGACAAGCCCAGAGGGCCGTCCGGGTCGAAGGCGGTGTCGATGAGGACGGCGACAGCGCGGGTCATGGTGCCACGCCCCCGCGCAGCCGCGGTGAGCCAGTAGCCGATCTCTCCGGTTCGAGCGCCTTCGGGGCCGCTCAGGGTAATGCTGAGCATGCCCACCAGGGTCGGCGATGCGTCGTCGTCGCCGACTTCACGTACCGCCCAGGTGAGCTCGCCCCCCTCGCTCCAGCCATCAGCAACGATCCGCTCGACGAAGACCTGCGCGTCACTGCGCTGGTAGCCGCGGGGGATGAGGGTCCACTCCTGGATGTCGGCCTCCTGGCAGATCTCAGCGATGCGGTCGATGTCGTCGCCAGTCGGAACCGACAGGACAAGAGCGGGCAGACCGGCATCCGCAGGAACAGTCATCTCAAAGGGATCCATGGGAGACGATGCTAACGCCTCCCCCGTCTGCGCTCCTGATGGATTCCCCAAAATCATCTCCCAGGACGATTCCTGCCCTATGCTCACGGACGAAGCACCAAGGAGAGAAGAGCCTGCGTGAGCACCACCCCCTTGTCAGAGAACCGCCGTCACGGTCCCGCCATTCCCCGCTGGATGCTGCCCTCAGTGAGGGTGCGCAGACGCGGCGATGTCATCACGGTCGAGCAGAGGGTTCCCGCCCGCGTGGAGAGCATTCACACGAGTCGCAGGGATGACTCCGGTAGCCTTCACGACGAGTATCACACTCCGATCTATGAAGCCGGACTGGGATCACCGACATCAGTGCCACTCGTCAAGGAACGGCTGACCGTTCCAGCAAGCGAAGTGAGTGAGCAGCAGGTTCGTCAAGCCGTAGACCACGCCATCGCCGCCTACGATCCGGGCACGGCGGCGCTGTCCGTTCAGTTCAGTGGGGATGTGCTGCTGCGACTGCTGCAGACTGTCTTCTTACTGGGAATGACGGGATTCTGGTCTGGCACTTTTATCGTCATCCCCTTCTACCAAAGCGCCTCAAGCGCGCCTCCAGGAGACCCTTTTCGCCCAGCTTCCAGAAGTCTCTTGACAGTCTTCCCGGTATCTTCATCCTCGTAGCGATCACCCTCGCAGTTGTCTGCGCTCGTGCCGCATGGGCCCTGCGCACCCCGAAATTCGTGGCCGAGGAGCAGTGGGGGCTGTTGCGTCAGACCCTGACCCAGCTGGCAGGGCAGGAGCCCGGCTCGTCGCGCCCCCTGGACATTGAGGCCGGCCTGCACCGGGATCTCATCACTCACCCGAACGGAGACTCTCTCACGCGAGGAGTCACCCGTGATGGCGCATGGGTCCCCCATGGCCGGATGCCTACGACGTCGCCAAGCGCGTGAGGCAGGGCCGGCGCACCCTCATCGGCATGACCATCTTCGCCTCAGTCTTCCTGACCGTGGGGGTTTTGATCTTCCTGCTGTTCATCGCCGCCGGACAGCTCACACTCATTCCCCTGCTCGGCGGCGTCAGTGTCTTCGGCGCGATCCTCTCCCACACCTCCCAGCAGTGCGACCGCCTTCTCGTTTCCTATCCCAGTACGATGCCCGGAGAGGAAGAGCCGCGAGAGATCAGCTGGGAGGATGTCGACACCGCCTCCTTGCCCGCGTGGTGCGATGCTCGCCGGCGCGAACGCTACTGGAACCTTGCTGCGATCGTGTTCCTGATTGAGTTCGTCGTGGCTATTCTCGCCATATTCGCCTCTGTGATGCTGAATCAGACTGCGTTCTCGACCAGCTCCTCGTCGCAGGAGGCTCACACCCACGCACTGATACAGAACTCGGTCCTTGCGCTGGTCGTCATCGCTGCAGCACTCGCCACCGTTGTGATCGGCAGGCGCTGGATACAGCAGAAGGACAGCGAGCTGCGCCACCAGGCAGGACTCATCTGAGTTGTGCCCACACCCCACGGAGACAAGCCCACATGAGTATGCCCAGCCCCATGCCTGAAAGTCGTCGCTATGGCCCCGAAATCGCCCGCTGGAAGCTCCCCGCCGTGCGAGTACGTCAGGAAGGCGCCGTCGTCACGGTCGAGCAGAGGGTCCCGGCCCGCGTCAGCAACATCTCGGTCAGCACCACGTCTGACAGTGACGGGCACGTTCGGACCCAGCGCACGTACTACTACGAGTCCGGGCTCGGCTCCGACTCCAGGCTCCCCCTGGTTCGCGAGCGGTTCACGGTGCCGGCATCCATCGCCGGCCGAGAACAGGTCGAGCAGGCGGTCAAGGCCGCCGTCTCCTCCTACAATCCGGGCACTGCCACACCCGGCAAGCAGTGGGGCCCGGGAATGTGGAGCAGGTTGGCTGTGGCCGGCTTCGGAGCCGTCTTCTCCTTCATCGCGTTCTCCATCCTCATCATGGTCATTCCCGTCATGAGAATCGACGAGGAGGCTTACGGACGTTCCTTCGAATTTGGTTCCCTATTTCTGCTCCTGCCTGCTGGATTCATCGTCCTGGGCGTACTGATCATGGTCATTGGACTCCGGAGCGCCTGGATCCTGCGCACACCGGACTTCATCGCCGAGGAGCAGTGGCAGCTCCTGCGCTCAGTCCTCACCCGGATGACCGGGCAGCAGCCGGGATCGTCACGCCCGCTCGACACTGAAGCGGGGCTACGTCCCGATCTCATTACCCACCCTCATGGTGAGACACGCAGGCGGGGAGTCACTCTTGATGGCCGTATGGGGCCGGCCTGGCCCGACACCTACAGTGTCACCAAGACCATCAGAAAAGGTAGAATTAAGGTCCTCCTCACCTCTTCCCTCATCATCGTCATTCTTGGCGTTCTCTACATCTTCAGCAGAAGCGGGGCAGACTTTAACACCGATCGGATGGTCTCCGCCGTTCTGGCCTGCACAGGAATGATTGGAATAGGCCTGATACCGTCGTTACAGGCCTGCGACCGGCTCCTGGCGGCTTACCCGACCCAGGTCCCCGGAGAGGACACTCCCCACCGCATAGGCCTCCGAGATGTCGATGTCGACAATCTGCCCGGTTGGTGCGCCGCGCGTCTTCGACAGGACTACTGGAATGCGGTATCTCGCGGCTTCTGGGTCCTGTGCGGGGCCGGAGGCGTTCTGCTCTTCATTCAACGTCGTTCAGAACACTCAACGGACGCTTCAGCGGCATCAGCACTCTTCCTGAGTGCCCCCGTGTACATCGGACTGACCATGATTGCCGTGGCCATGACCGTTGTGGTCAGTGTTGTCTGGGCGCGCAACCGGGACGCAGGACGACGGCGTCTCGTGGGACTGGCCTGACCCTTGCGTTAGTCCCGCCTCGTGGCCTCGGCGGGCCTGCGGTGCAGGACCGGCCAACAGGTCACCATGACCAGACCTCCCAACAAGCCGTAGGCCAGGGCCACCCACAGTCCGTGGCCATCGGCGAGCCGGCCGACCACAGGTGGCGCCAGCAGTCCCGTGAGACGGGCCAGCCAGGACACGACAGTCAGGCCCAGCCCGGGTGGGAGCCCTTCGACGTCGTCGGCCGCGGAGTAGGTCACAGGCACGGCGACGGCGCAGCCCGCTCCGGAGATCGCCATCCCGATCAAGGTTCCGGGAACGGAGGAGAGCAGGAGGGCGATACCCATACCGAGGGTCACCAGTGCTCCGCCCCATGCGATAACCGTTCGCTGCCCGACGGCGTCAATGATCCGGTCACCCACCAGACGCCCCACAATCATCGTTCCCTGGAGCGCAACCAGTCCCAGCCCCACGCGCCCGGGGGCGGCACCCTGGTCGGACAGGAGCAGGGACGACCAGTTCATGGCGACGTCCTCGGGGAACATGGAGGCGGCGCACAGAAGTCCGACGATGCTGAGGACCATTACTGTCAGGGGCAATGAACGGGTTGACGATGCCGGTGCAGGCGATGCCTCATGAGGCTGGTCGGAGGTCCTGTGCTGGCTGGTAGCGCGTTCGGATGAGTCATCGCCGGGCAGGAACCAGCCCTGCGAGCAGGGGGCCTGTCGAGAGGACGAGCAGCACCGCCGCCGTCAGCACCATGTGGGTCCCCAGCGCCACGCCGGCCCCGGCCATGGCCTGCCCCATGGCGGCTCCCAGGACCGCCCCCAGTGACCAGGCAGCGTGAAAGCTCGTCACAATCGACGTACCCCAACGGCGTTGGACCCGCAGACCGTGGGCATTCTGCGCGACGTCGACGATGGCATCCGTCCCGCCCACGATCAGCAAACAGCCCGCCAGGACGATCCACGAACGGGCCAGGCCGGCGCCGAGGAGCGCCAGGGCCACCACGAGCATGCCCAGGCTGGCGACCTTGGCCGAGGTCAGGTGGGAGATGAGCCAGGACGCGGCCAACCCTGCGAGCAGAGCGCCGACACTGGCGGCGGCAACGGCCTGACCGAAGGCCGCCTTGCTCAGCCCCAGGTGAGCCACGATCTCCGGGAAACGCGGGACCAGGTTGGCGAATCCCAGGCCATTGGCCAGGAACACCAGACAGACCCCGGCGCGCGCACGTACCAGCTCAGGACTGCGCCACGCAGTGAGACGACGTCGCAATGGGGTGGCAGAGAGCATGACAACTCACTCTACCGAGGCTGCTTACCTGTGGGCCAGCATAGGGAGTACTCCCCACCACGGTAGAAAGGAACCGAGGTGACGAGTCATCCCTTCTACCCTTAGGCTGTGGCTCGTATGCCGATCTGACACCAGAAGGCGCATCAGTCCGGGTCCTCTCAGCCATGAAGGCACCCGTAATTCCCTACACCGTCCTATATGGAGGATTCATGTCCTACGGAAGCGGTCCCGCCCCCTACGACGCTCAGCCAGACCAGTCGGCCTACAGCGGTCAGGCACCCTACGGCGGCCCTGCCCTCACCCCGGCGGCCCCGCCCCTACGGCGCCCCCCAACCAGTTCGGATTCGGGCCCGCCCCTGAACCCCGATATTGCCCCTCTCCCGGGTGCGAGCTTCGGCGACGCCGCTAAGCGCTACTTCCAGCGCTACGCCCAGTTCCGCGGCTACGCCTCCCCGTCCGAGTTCTGGTGGTCGTTCCTGCTGTACCAGGTAATCATCCCCACCGTTCTCGACGTACTGGCCTTTGTCATCATTCTTGCGGGAGCAGGGACGGGTTCAGAGGACGCAGCCGCTGGAGCGCTTCTCGGCAGCGGCCTGGTTCTGCTTCTGTACAGTGTCTACGCCCTTGTGATCCTTGTACCGTCCCTCGCCGTCATGGTGCGTCGTCTTCATGACAACGGGGAAGTCAGGATGGTTCATCCTGTTGGGCCCTCGTTGGACTGGGAATCGTGCCGCTCATACTGTGCTGCTTCGAGTCCCGCCCCGACCTCTACCGTCCCTGAATGGAGCTGAGCGAAGCCTCCTGACGGAATGCGATGATCCCCGGAACCCTCATGGTTCCGGGGATCATGTGTTGGTGGTGTCCGAGGGGGACTTGAAACCCCCACGCCCGTTTAATAAGGCACTAGCACCTCAAGCTAGCGCGTCTACCTATTCCGCCACTCGGACTTGTGTTGTCTCCTCCGCCTTTCAGCGGCTTCTCCGGGACCTCGTCCCGGCGACGCAGAGAAACTTAGCATGACGGCCACCGAGGCCACCAAAACCACCTTCGCGCTTCCCATCACACCCGGTGCTCTCGACGCTCAGTGTCACCCGTATGGACCAGCTCGCCCCAGGCTCGATAGTGGGTGCGTGCTCTCGTACCGCTCCGCTCCGACGCAGACCAGTGGTGGGGAACCCGTCGTCGGCCATGTCCGGCAGCGGGGCGCTGTAGGTGGACCAGGGGTTCCACACGATCGTGGAAGGTGCGTTGAGCTTGTCGACGTGGATCGTGCGCTCATGACCCGGATCGGTCACGGCGACCGGCTCAGCGGAGTCGTAGATGCGGTCCACGGGGCCGGATATTTTCACATCACCATCCTGGACACGATGCGCCTCCTGGGGGCTGTGAGCCAGATTGTCACTGTAGGAGGCGCCGGCCAGACCGCTGATGAGGCTGGCGGTGACATCATGAACCGAGAGATAGGTGTGGGCGGCGGCCTCCACCGTGCGAGGCGCGTTACCGTCATTGCGCAGACTGAGACCTAGGCGCAGAGTCTCACCGATCTCGACCTCATAGAGCGCCGTCAGGTGATCACGACTGACACTCAGCAGAGCGCGGACACCGCCGTCATCCGTACTGGCGACCATCCGCAGCTGCCAGGGTGCGATACGCGCCCAGCCGTGCTTTGGCACGGCGTCTCCGTTGATGCCGACGCCGAACTCCGGCAGGCACAGGGGAATTCCTCCACGAATGGCGGTGGAGCCGTCGAAGACCGCCTGTCGTGAGGTGAAGATGACCTCCGACCCGCCGCGCGGCACCCACGAGGTGAGGGTGGCGCCGTGAAGGTAGATCTCCGCAGCTCCGGCAGGGGCGTCGATGAGGAGCCGTGGTTGTCCTCCCAGTCCCGGTCCCAGCGCAGCGGTGCGCGGCAGACGCACCTGGTTCATCGCAGCGGCGGGGTGAGTCGGATTGCTGATATTCGGGGCGGTCATGGGGCCACGCTAGTAGGCTGTGTGTATTTCGTCAGCCCGATAACCAGCGAAGGACTGAACGTTCACCCCATGGCAACAACCAGCTCTCCGTCAGAGGACACCCCCGCACAGGTTCCCGAGCCCTCTGAGAACTCCGGTTCCCCTGAGCCGAGTCACACACCCGGCTCCGTCAAGAAGCCGTCCCGAGAGGTACTGAGCAGCAGCGGTCTTCTCGGGAGGATCAGAAGCGCGCGCTCGGCCCTGGACCGGGGAATCGACTGGGCCGAGAGACGCAGGCAGGCGGATCGCGACTTCCAGCTGCACTGGGAGTCCGACTCTGGAGAGGACGTTGCCACCAAGCCCACCACTCCCCCGGTATCGACCACCCACGTCCGCGTTGCACCATCAGTCTCTTTCCCGGAGACGGTCACGACCCGTTCGACGATCGTGGACTCTCTGCCCTCGTGGCTGGTGCGAGGCGGCCTGGGGGCGTGGCTCGGACTCGGCATCATCATTGTGATCGGCCTGATCTTCTACGCCACCTCCCAGGTGATCCCGGTGTTCATCGGCCTGTTCATGGCTCTGGTGTTCACCTCGATCCTCCAGCCAATGGTTAATCTCTTCGCCAGAGTCATGCCCCGCTACCCGGCGACCTTCCTGGCCCTGCTGACCACCATCGGTGCGATCGCTGGACTGGTGACCTACGTGGTCGCCTCCGTGACCAGTCAGTGGAGCTCCCTGGCATCCCAGTTCAGTGACGGTCCTCGACACGATCATGGACTTCCTGAGCATGGGCCGCTGCACCCGACGCAGCAGCAGGTCTATCACCAGCTCCAGGTGTGGCTGCGCCAGGCCAGCACTACCGCAGTCCAACGCCCCTCCCTTGCCCTCTGAGGTCGTCTCCAACGCGAGCGCCGTCGTCGACGTGCTCACAGTCCTGGCCCTGGCGCTGTTCGTCACGATCTTCTTCCTCGCTCCGGGGGCAAGATGGCGCTGGTTCCTCAACGAGCCACCCGCCACGATGCGCGAGTCGACTCACCGGGCTGCGGGAGCCGGCTGGTACACCTTCGCCGGCTACGCGCGCGGTACCGTGCTGGTGGCGCTGACCGACGCCGTCATGGCCGGAGTCTTCCTGCAGCTGGTGGGTATCCCGTTGGCTGCGCTCTGGCGGTGCTCGTGTTCATCGGCGCCTTCATCCCAATCATCGGCGCCCCTCTGGCAATGATTGTCGCCATGGTGGTGGCGCTGGCCTCCGGAGGCTTCGTGACCATGATCGTCGTGGGAGTGGGGGTGGCCGGTATCGGCCAGATCGAGGGGCACATTCTCCAGCCGCTGATCATGGGCCGTCAGGTCTCCCTGCATCCGGTGGTGGTGATCATCGGTGTCGCTCTGGGGACCTATGCCGCCGGCTTGCTCGGCGCGATCGTCGCGGTACCGCTGATCAGCGTGGCCTGGTCCGTCTACTCCGAGTTGCATACCAAGGACGCCCCGGTCACCGGGGAACTGCCCGCGTACTCCACCCGCGAGGAGTAGGGGGAATGACGAATCCGGTGCTCAGCACCAGTCCCGGCTGCCGGTCGAGGGAACACCGGGGAAGGCCTGGAGGTGCTCGGCCATGAGGGCGACGACCCCGTCTCCCTTCTCCACGGTGCCGCGTACGATGAGGGCGCCGGCGCGTCTGCCGACGCTGCGGTAGCGGCGCCACATGCCGGCTCGACAGACGACGTTGAGCAGACCGGTCTCATCCTCCAGGTTGAGGAAGATCATGCCGGTGGCCGTGTGAGGCCGCTGCCGGTGGGTGACGACGCCAGCCACCCGAACCCGGCTCCCGTGCTCCTGGTCTGAGAGATCGGCCGCCCTCAGCACGCCATCGGCGGTCAGTCCGGGACGCAGTGATCTCAGAGGCGATCCCTGCGTGGACACTCCGGTCAGGTTCAAGTCGGCGGCCTGGCGCTCACGGTCGGTCATGGTCGGCAGGGTCGGGGCGACAGCGCCAACAGCGGTGCCCGGAAGCGTGGGCTGGAACCATCCTCCTGAATCCTGGCGGGATGCACCGCGGCGTCGGCCGTGCTCGTCGGACAGGATCGGCAGCCCACAGTGCCTCGACGGCGATCCGTCCCCAGGCTGTCGAGAGCCCCCGAGGCTGCCAGCGCCTCAAGACGGGAGCGGCTCAGGTTCACACGTCGAGCCAGGTCGGCCTGGTCCAGATAGGGACCGTGGGCGCGACGCTCAGTGACGATGGCCTGAGCAACCCGTTCTCCCAGCCCCTTGATCGGGCTCAGACCGAGCCGCACCGCGAGGTCGTCGTGGACGTCAAGTGGTGACGGGACAGCGGAATGCGGGGTGAGTGGTCTCCACTGCTCTGCTCGCTCCGGTGACGGCCCTGTGCCCCACTGCGCCCGCCTGCGCTCAACGGTAGCCTGTGCCAGGGAGTGGTTGACGTCTGCGGGCAGGACGCGCACACCGTGACGGCGGGCGTCGGCCACAAGGGACTGCGGGGACCAGAAGCCCATGGGCTGGGCGGCGAGGACTCCGGCGTAGAAGTCCTCGGGCTTGCGCACCTTGAGCCAGGCCGAGGCGTAGACCAGGTAGGCGAAGGAGAAGGCATGGGACTCGGGGAAGCCGAACTCGGCAAACGACCTCAGCTTGCTGTAGATCGCCTCGGCAGTCGCCTCATCGATGTCGCGGGCTCTCATGCCCGCCACGAGCCGGTCATGGAGGGCGTCCATACGTTCGAGGGATCGCTTGGCCCCCATGGCCTGGCGCAGGGTGTCGGCCTCAGCAGGGCTGAACCCGGCGGCATCGACGGCGATCTGCATGAGCTGCTCCTGGAAGAGCGGCACGCCCAGGGTCTTGGCCAGAGCGGGTTTAAGAGAGTCGTGCAGATAAGTGACCTCCTCACGCTTCAACCTGCGGCGGATGTAGGGGTTGACGGCGTCGCCCTGAATAGGTCCTGGGCGGATGAGGGCGACCTCGACGACGATGTCGTAGAACGTCTTGGGACGCAGACGGGGCAGGGTGGCCATCTGCGCGCGCGACTCGACCTGGAAGACCCCGACCGTGTCCGCAGCGGTGAGCAGCCGGTAGACGGCAGGGATCCTCCTCGGGCAGGGTGTAGGTCCCCAGGGACGGCCGGTCTGGGTGCTGCGCAGCTCGCCTTCCTCGACGACGTCGGGAACGGCCTGGCCGCGCTCGGCCAGGGTGGTGAACGCCAGGCGCAGGGCGGTGAGCGCGCCAAGGCCTAGAAGGTCGAACTTGACCAGGCCGGCCTCGGAGCAGTCGTCCTTGTCCCATTGAAGGACCGAGCGGTTGTCCATGGCCGCCCAGCGCACCGGGCACACCTCGGTGACAGGACGGTCGCACAGGACCATGCCTCCGGGGTGAACCCCAGGTGGCGGGTAGACGCAGCAGCTTCTCGGCGATATCGAGAACCGGTTCGGGAACCTCGTCACCCTGTCCTGTTAAAACCCTCCGGGGCGTACCGTGGCCCACCGGTCCATCTGCCTGGCCCAGGTGTCCTGCACGCCGGCGGGGTGGCCGAGGCCCGCGGCATCCCGAACGGCGGATCGGGGTCGGTAGGAGATGACGTTGGCGACCCTGGGCGCGCAGTCGCGGCCGTAGCGGAGTAGACGTGCTGGATGACCTCTCTCGACGACAGGCCTCGATATCGAGGTCGATATCCGGCAGCCGGCTCGCCCGGGGACAGGAAACGCTCGAAGAGCATCTGGTGCCGGACGGCGTCGACCGCGGTGATTCCCAGGGGCGTAGCAGACTGCGGAGTTGGCCGCCGATCCTCTCCCTGGCACAGGATTCCTGACTGCCCTGCAGAACTCGACGATGGAGTGCACGATGAGGAAGTAGCCGGGGAATCCCCAGGGACTCGATGACCTCGAGCTCGTGGTTGAGCACCTCCCAGGCTCGGGGATGCTCCTGCGGGGTGCCGTAGCGGCGAGTGGCGCCTTGGCGGGTGAGCTCGCGCAGCCACGTGGCGGGTGTGTGCCCCTCCGGAACATCAGCATCGGGGAGGTCCGGAGCGATGAGAGACAGATCGAAGGCCAGGTCGGAGGCGAGGTCTGCGGCAAGGTCGACGGCGTCGGGGCGACGGCGGTGGAGCCTGGCCATGTCCTGGGCTCCCCGCAGCCAGCGGCCGATGGCGGGTAGGGTGACCGCGAGCACCTTCCAGGTCGGTGACGAGTCGGGTCGAGGTGAGAACGTCGGCAAGCCGGGCGTCGGCGGGGCGGGCGCAGCGCACTGCACCGGTGGCCACGAGGGGCAGCCGGTGGTCGTGAGCCAGCCGGGTCAGGACATCGGTGAGAGCGGCATCGGTGGGACCTCCATCCAGGGTGAGCTCAACGGCCAGACCGACAGCGGCGTCTCCCTCGACCTGTGGGCAATTGGTCGTGATCCGGCGCCCAAGGGGCGGCCTCGGTCAGGAGCAGCGAAGATCGGCGAGGTGGCCCAGGCAGGCGTCTGCCGCCTTAGGTCCCAGGTGCTGGGGCGACGGGGATCGCCCAGCACCGACGCAGGGGACCGTTGGCGGTACCGGTGAGGATGAGGCAGGTTCCCGCCGATCCCCCGGTCTGGTTGGTGGGGGCGGAGCGAAGAGCCGCAGCGAGAGTGGGCAGGTCGTGAGCCGGTTCTCGGCGTGCTCCTGCGTCCAGGTTGTGCTGGGAGATGGCCGATACCAGGCGAGACGGTAACCGATGGGGCTGCGAGCCAGGACGGGCAGGTGGGAGCCGTCGGCGAGGTGAGCCTCGGTGCCGTGAATGGTGGCAGGCCGTGGGCACGACCCGCCCGGGCGTGCTTGACGATGCCGGGGACGCCGTCGTGATCGGTCAGGGCGAGAGCCTCCACCGAGCTCGACGGCGGCCGAGGCCAGCCTCATCGGGCCCATTGGCCCGTCAAGAAAGGAGTAGGCGGAGTGGGCGTGCCGCGTAGCGGTGTCGGCTGGTCATCACTGTCCGTGGCACCTGGTGCTTTCAGAAGGGTGGGGGTGATGATGAGGGTGCTGGTCTCGAGGTGTGGGTGGCTTTTGGGCAGGGGTGGTCCCTGCAGTCTCCGGTCTTTCGTTGGGGTGGGGCCGCGGGTGACCAGTCGGGTACTGCCGCTGCTGCCGGCGGGGTCTGCCGGTGGCCAGACCGGCCAGACCAGCTGGACCGGCTGGGAGGGCCAGGCTGGTGATGGGACGGTGACGTTGATGTGGGATGCTCGCCGGTAGGGGAGGTGGCCGGTTCCCGAGGGTGTCCACCACGGGCTGGTCGAGCTCACGCAGGCCGCCTTGCTGCCCCCAGGAGCCTGGTCCAGGGGCACCCCTGTCAGGCAGCAGGCACCCGGGCGGGGGAATTAGGAGATGCCCAGGAGCGGGTGCTGAGCCCAGCGTGCTGAGGTCGCCATCGATGCCACCGCCACCGTCGTCGAGGCTTTGCAGGGATAGCTGTCGCGGACATCGGATGCTTTCGCAGCGGGCTGGTAGGCGGCCATGCTGGCTGGTGCGTAGCGTCGAGAGGTCAGTGGCGGTGACGGCGTCGGCCCTCGATCTGGCCTGGGGTGCGCTGCCCACCGGCAGGCCCGCGCGCTGGCGGCGATCGCGTCCAGGGTGGCGTCCGCAGCAGGGCGTCCATGGTCGGCAGCAGAAGCCGGACCTGGCACAGGCCCTCGCCCGCAGGCTTCGGGCGCGACACGCACCGCCTGGAGACATTGGCTCGGGTCCGCTCATCGTGTCCGTCGGGGTCGACCTCCATCAGAGCCCGCTCAATGTCCCGCCCCACCTGGGAGACGTAGTGTCGGGGTGCCTGGGCAGGACCTGTCCTGACCGCCAGCGCCACAGGAACCGGCACGTCCTCCAGGCGGCGAGTCACCAGGGACGCCTTTCGCCGAGTCCAGCACCCCGCAGCGCCTCCATGCCCTCGACTGGGCCGAAGCCAATATTCATGAGGGCGTTGCCGTGATCGACGATCTGGCCGGCCCGGAGTCCGGGAGACCCCCAGGCGGGCTGAGAGCAGGCAGGTGGTGTTGAACCTGCGTCCTCATAGCCCGGCCACGGGTGAGACCTGCCGCCCGGACCCCACTGGCCCAGGATGCGCTCGACAGCTCACCGCACCCGGTCAGGCAGGCAGCGGCGAGTGACTTCCACAGCAGCCCAGGCCGCCAGACGATGGCAGGCCGCGGCCAGCTCCCCCAAACCCGCAAGTCCCCCAGACCAAGCAACCCAGTGCTACCTACAGCCTCCACACCCACGACCCGAAGCCCCTCGGCAGCGGCCACCACGACCGCATCACCCCCAGGCTCACCAACGAACAAGCCCTCACCATCAACACCGCCGACGCACTGTCAGCAGCGGAGCCTTTCATCGCCGTCGAGTCCCGCGGTCACCGCAGCGATGCCAGCAAACCCTCCACTATACCGAGCCAGCATCTCCACCAGCCGCCCAGGGACGCCAGCAGGACGACGCATCCTCCACCGAGACCGGCGGTACCGATCGGAGGCCCGGCGGGCGCACCCAGCACGCCCGAGCCGCACCACCAGCCGGGACACGAGGAAACACACCACCTTCGAACATACTGTACAGTATAGCAACAGCACCAACCGCACCCCATCAACATTCCTAGAAACCGGCTCAACAACAACGAAAACCGTGAAACCGGAGCCCTGTTCCTCGTGTCAGCCCGCTGCGAGGTCTGTCTGTGCTCCATGACGCACCAGAGGGAACTGCGGTCGATAGGACGGCAGCGGCAGCGATCGGAAGCCACACCGCAGCGTTGGCAAGCGCGCCGGCAACCGCTGTACCAGCCGATCCCGCCGCGATTTTCAGGGCCCCGATCCAGATGAACACCTGCCCCCGTGACTCGAGAGGCGCGTACTCGCTGCGAGCCGCTCAGTCGCAGCAAAGAACAGGAATTCGCAACACCGACACACGGTGAACGCAATCATCGTCAGGACGGGGTTCGACACCGATATGACGACGCCCCAGCGCTACGACGACCACCCGGCCAGCAGCGACGTGAGCCCGTCGGCGTCTCTTGAGCGGCCACACCATCAACAGCACGGATCCGGCAAGACCACCACCTCCATACCCAGCAACCAGGGTGCCGGCCAGAGCAGCCCCACCAAGAGCCGGGGCGACGGCGACGGCATAGATCGGTAGCGCCGCAACCGAGAACGCGACCACGACCGTAAGCCCCAACGCAGCGCAGCGGCCTGGATCGCCAGATCGTCATCAGGACGCGTGCTGACGAGGTCACGGCACCCGACTCAGCAGCCGGCGCCTGCTTCGGCAGCGCGAGCACAGCCCCAGCCCCGATGAGTGTTGAGGCGGCAAGAATAAGCATCGCTCCCAGCGGACCAGTAGCAGCCGAGATCCATGCGACAACAGCGGGCCCGAGCGTGCCGCTGACGCCGTAGCTGGCGACGTCCCAACTCTGTGCGCGCCGCTGGCTCTTTGCGACGGCCCCGCGATCGACGGCAATCGACTGCTCACTCCTCCGGTGAGCATGGGCCCGAATACTCCCGAGAGGACCAGCAGTACTGCCGGGACGACGGTCCACGCCACTGGCAGTAGCAGCCCGGCAGTCCCGAGCAGTAGTCCGTGAGCGAGGGCCGAGACGGCGATAATCCTCCTGCCGTCATCTGCAGTGTCGAGGCGGCGGGCGATGAACGGACCGAGCAGATGTGGTGCGATGATCGACTGCTCCCAGCATGCCGGACACCCATCCGGCTTTCCGGAGGACTGGGCGAGCAGCACAACGGCGACCACCGCGCTCCATCGGCTGAGCGTACGAGCGTGGTCGTGAACACGTACCGCGCCAGCGTCCAGTTCGTCCGACCCGACAGACCGAAATCCTCGCGACGCTCAGACAAGACCGAGCTCAGTCAACACGTCGATGACCCGCACGCGCTGCGAGTCGGTGAGCCCCTGAATCGGCAGCGGCAGGTAGAATGGTGAACGAGACCGAGGTGCTCGGCGATCGCCGCAGTCACGCGTAGACTTCCACCGAGTTCGGCGAACAGTTCCTGCAAAGGTGCAAGTCGTCGACTCTCACGGCAGTTCTCTCTGTCCGACCCGCCTGAGCAGCTCGGGTGATCGAAAGCGCAGGGAGTTGGGAGGGTTCCCCGATCACCGAGTACCAGGGCGTCGCAGCCGGTATCTGCCGGTGGCTGCGAACGCGTCGCCGGACACGCCAATCGTGACGTGCTCAGAATCGCGGCCCGAATCATCGCGACGTGCTCACGCGCTGCAGTCGGGTCGGCGGGGACGCCAGATCTTGATCGATGCAACTCCGGGCAACTCGGCTATACGGGCATACAGATCCAGTGAACGTGAAGTGCGTGGTGCCGGGGTTGTCGTAGACGATGACCGGGAGGTCGGTGTGCTCGGTGACAGTACGGAACAGTCTGAGCACCTCGTCGTCGCTGAGGGGCTGGTAGGTCATCGGAGCCAGCAGGACACCGGCCGCACGGCCTCCCGCGCGCTGTCCACATGGGCGAGGACGCGCGACGTGCGCAGGTCGCCGACCCGACGAATACCGGAGTCGCCCGGCGTGCCTGACGGCGATGCGGGCACCCTGAGCACGCTCGGCCGGCGTGAGGTACGCATAGGAACCGGTCGAGCCCAAGGCGGTGATGGAATCCACCCCGGCTGCAGTGAGCCGTCTGACGAGGCCGGCGAAGGCGCGCTCATCGACGGCGTCGCCGCGAAGCGGCGTGAGGGGGAAGGCACTCAACCCGGCGAGACGGATCGAGGTAGGACCGCCCTCCTGGTGCGGTTGCTTCATGACGCGCCAATCACTCGTCGGGAGACGCTCACGTCTGAGCCAAGAGCACTCGAGTGCCTGAGCGAGAGCGTCAGCAGGCAGCTCAGCCTCGGTATCGGAGACCGGGAGAGAGCGTCGAGAATGAAGAAGACCGTCCGTGGCCTCGCTCAGACTGGTGTGACGGGCCTGGCGCCAGTTCCAGCGCCGGCAAGTCACCCCTGCGTCGTCGCACCACACGACCTCTCCAGATCGGGATGCTCGACGACGACCCCGCCGTCGGCAGTGGTGTCGAAGCGCCTCCTGGCCGGTGGCGCGGATCAGGCGCGCTGGCCCCGCGTACAGGCAAAGTCCTCACCGCCGAGCGGGATCTGATGCAGCACCGAGATCGCGATGCAGATGTCGGTGAGTACATTCACCCGCAGACCTTCTGCGCACGACGGGTCAAGGCTCGAGGCTGTTGCGGGTGCGCTGCGGCTTGGCTCCAAACGCCCGGTAGGCTCACGCCAGGCTGCGATATGCGGCAGCTTGTCGACCGCGGACTCTGGCGAGCAGGGTTCGCATGGTCCTCCGCCGCCTGGATAAGGCCATCTGCGACATCGTCACCTTCACGCACCCAGGCTTTGCTGAGATGCCGTCGACGACGAGTAGCTGCGCGCGGTAGTCGGAGACGCAGCTCGAACACGGCCGGTCTCGATGGCGCAGACGTCAAGGGAAGTCGTTCGGGCTCATGGAGTTAGTCATCTGAGGGCTCCTGTTCCGCGTATGGCTCCGGACCCCCGGCTCGAAGACCGCGAGTGAGAACCGTACCGGCTCCTGGCTGGCTGTCATAGGAGGGCGACGTCTCCGCAGAACGTCAGTGCGTCTCCAGTGCGCAGCTCGTAGTGCATCGTCACCAACCGTGACGAGGATCGATCCGGCTCGGACGCGTAGCACTCGCAGTACCAGCAGCATGTGCTCCCGCTCGCATGGCGTTCTCCTGGATCGAGGGTCCAGTCCCACAGCTCAACGACATCGGCGCTGTGTGCCGGCGACGAGGACACCGGATCCTCCATGGTCGCCGCCCACAAACGAGCCCCTTCACCGCGGCGCACGAGCTGGCTGCGCGTGACATCGGGGCTCGACGAGCGTCGAAGCCTGATACCGAGTGCGTCCGAGAGCCGCAGCAGCGTGCCGATACTCGGATTGACCGAACCCTGCTCAACCTTCACGAGCATTCGTCGGCTCACCCGGCGACCTCTGCGAGATGGTCGAGCGTCCAGCGGCGAGTGCTGCGCTCTTTGCTTGATCCGCACACCGATCCGTGGGCCAGCGACTCAGCATCTCACTTCCATGTAGTGCACCATAGTGCACTACATGGGCACTCGTCTAGCCTCCCTTTCGAAGACTCCCCGGCAGAGCCTGAGCACCGACATCCGATTCCCCGCCCTCCCGTTCAGGAGACGAATGACAACAGCGCTCAGGACGGCCAGAGATCCAGGAGGCGAAGGAGCGATGAGGAACTCCTCGGCCTTCTGCCCCGCTTCATCCTGCTGATCTCAGGAATCGGATCACACCCTGGCAGCAACAATTGCGGCGACAGCAGCAGGCGCCCTCGACGGAGGCGAGCAGGAGAATGAGAATGCGCCTGCGGACCGATCCAACGACCACCGCGCATTGACGCCCCCGAATCGTCCTGTTTCTCACTTCTGCGAGGACTGACGAGCAACAGCAAGAATGTCGGAGACGATCTCGATTAGCGGGCGCGGTCAGAATGGCACCTCGACGGCGGCAGTCACCTGGCAGCTCTGGAACCAAGCGGTCTCGACAGCAAGGGCGCAGACCGCCAGCAACGAGATGCAGGAGAGCCGCACAGCGCGTCGCACAAGAGGCAGCACGACCCAGGTCCTCCCTGGAACCCTCGCCCCCAGCCGGTCTTCTGACGAGATCCTGGCAGCCTCGCCCACCATCGCTGCGGAACCAGATCCTGCAGCACAATCCAAGCCACTGACATCAGAACGAGCGGCAACAACACCCCGCCACGAAGATGAAGGATCGGCCATCCGACCAGGACACCAAGCGACAGTCAGAACCGAGGCCGCCGCCAACAGCCCGCCTGCCAGCCGCAACCCCGCAGCCTCCACCCCACCCGCAACGCAGCTGTCGAGCACAGAGGCCACGGCAAGCAGAAGAACAAGAGAGTGCCGTCATTCGCCATCACCTCCCCACTCCACGCAGTCACTCCGTCGAGGATCTTTTGAACCTCCAGCAGGGAGGATCCAGCACCGCGAGCGAACTCAGACACGGCCTGCTGACTCACCTTCTCCTGACGGGCAACCCGACCTGGGTCGCCCCCATGAGCGAGTCCGGCCATCATGCGGAGGCTGACGCGGTTGAAAAACGGAACACCGTCTGTCGCGCAGGATCAGCACAGAACTGACGAGCCCCTCACGTCTCCCCTCTCCTCCTGATCCGCTCAACCGCATCCGGGTGGATACGCAGCCAGGTGCGAACGAAGGACCCGCCTTCATCCTGGAGAGCGTGAGCCCTCTCGATCGCCCTCACGTGCAGCCCACCATCGCCGAGCCGTCCTGATAGGACGCGCCGCCGCGCCGTCGGAACCACCTCCCACCGCGCCTTCGACCCGGAGATCACCCGGCGCCGATGCCGAAGCGCAGGCCGAGCCCTTCAGGCAGGAGCAGGTGCGCAGCGTGAGAGCGAGAGCATCGGGAGGTCGCCGAGACTCGCCTGCAGCTCGTCGCCGACCGTGGCGTATGGGGACTGCGTCAGCGCCAGGCCTTCGGCAGCGCGCTCCCAGGGCCTCATAGATGACCTGCTGAGCCCGCCTGCGGTCAGGCAGCTCGCGCGAGCGGACGATATCTGCGATGAGCGCGTAGAGATCTACAGTCTCACGATAACGCTTGTAATACCTCGAATACAAGGGATATCTCGGAATGGCTGTCGCCCCCGCTACCCACAGCCTCGCTCAGTCGGCCTTGTACTCGCGCCAGGACAAGCACAGTCCCGGAGCCCGGCTCACTGGCCGGAAAGCCTCCCACCGGCAGCGAGAGTAGCACTTGCTGCACAGCGACTCATAGGTGACCTCCCGGAGTCGATGGCCACCTGATCACCGTCGAAGACGAAGGACTCTCACCTTGCGAGCATTGAAGATGGCCTTGCGTCCGCAGCGGCAGATGGTCTTCAGCTCCTCCAAGGAATGAGCGATCTCCAGCAACCTCCGCGACCCGGGGAAGCTGACCGTGCGGAAGTCGGTACGGATCCCGTAAGCCAGGACGGGCACGTCGTCGATCAACGCGGTCTCCATGAGCTGGTCCACCTGAAGGGCCGTGAGAGAACTGGGCCTCGTCGATGAGCACACAGTCAAGAACCTCTCGCAAGGACACAGCCTCCCGCGAGCACCACCTGCACCACAGACGGGCTGCGCACCGGCCAGGGCCCGCTGGCGTACCAGGGCGCGGCAGGTCGTCGTCGGCATCGACGAGAGGTCGACACGACGCGACACCCCGAGCCGGGAGACGACTGAGTCCTCGCCCCTGGTGTCGACCACTCGCCTTGATGAGCAGGACTCGCTGACCGCGCTCCGTCAGCGTTGTAGGCGGTCTGAGCAGCCCCGTGACTTACCGGAGTTCACGGCGCCGTAGCGGAAGTAGAGCTTTGGCCACGCGGGTCCTCCTGGCCTGGGTGTGGACACGCCGGATGCTACCCGCCGAACGTCCTGGGTCGCTGGGCAGCCACCAGCCGGCCCATGGCGACACATAGCTCCTCACCCTGACCGTCGCCGATAACCTCGCGCTCGTGCTCTCACCGACCACCTGCCCGACACCTGGCGCACCAGACGTGCTCGTGCGCTGGCCGTGACCGCCGTCATCACGCTGTCGGTCTTCACCTGGCTGGCCCCTGACCACGAGTGCGCGGAACAGGGCTGGCGCCTTGGCGACCGGCGTGTCACCACCAGGGCTGTGGATGAACGCCACCCGGCTCTGCACCATCGTCATGCAGGCGTGTTCACCGCCTCTGGCTCCACTGTGGGACTGACGGTCCTGACCGCGATCTGCGCCTCCTCCTGCTCGCGCGGGGCACCGTGCGCGCCCTGGTCCTGACTGCAGACGATGCTCGTCCAGCCTGCTGACGGTGGTTCTCAAAGAGGTCTTCGGGCGAGCACGCCCTCGACCGACGCCCTTCTGGGCTTTCCCTGCCTCAACCACATCCTTCCCCCGGGCACCCTTCAACACAGCCGTCTTCGCGGGCCTGCTGGCGGGGATGGTCCTGATGACCACGGCGGCGCCCCCTGGTACCGGGCACTGGCGATCATGGCAGCGGCAGGAGCGACCCTCCTGGTGGGCGTCTCCCGCGCTCTACCTGGGCTACCACTGATGACCGACGTCCTCGGCCGGCTGGTCCCTGGACTGGCCTGGCTGTGCCTGGTGACACTGGCGCTTCTGTGGCTGCAGGGACGACGACGCCCGGCCCGATTGTCGCAGGCGAACCAGCCGGTACAGCGTCATGAGTACACGGCATCGAGCCACCATCCAGCCTGAACGCACCAGCAGGCGGGGCGGCCCGACGTCAGTGACCACCTGGAGGTAGGTGGCGCGACGCGAGGCCCCTGCGGAGCCCACCAGCCCTCGCTCGACGGCCAGGGCCGGCCCACAGGAGCACGGACTCCATCCTGACTCATCAGCAACAGCACCAGCAGCATCATCGACCACGCCGTCACCAATGCTCAGGAAGCCGGGGACGCCGTCGAGCTGACCGTGGATGTCGACACCGAGCTCGTGCCCTTGGATATCGGTGAGACGTACGCAGACCGGCCGAGCAGGACGATGGAGGGCGAGGGCTCGGCAGGCGCCGCTCCAGGGGGGCCGAGCTGTCACCGCCGGACCCACCGCGTACCCTCCCCAGGGAACTATCATGCACCCGCGAGCGCGGGTCGCGTCCGGGATCGATCCTGGGACCTGGACGCCGGCCCCGATGAGGACTCCAGCGCTCGGCGGCGCGGCGGGCCCGAGCCTCATCCTGTTGGCCAGGCGCCTGCCACAGCCCTGCCTGCTGCTGTGGCGGCTCAGCCCGAGGGCTGTCAGGCCCAGGTGGGCCAGCCCGGAGGAGGGTGGGCGCCTGGAGCGTCCGGAGAGCCAGCCTCGAGCCGCCAACGCACACGGTCGGTGAGCTCTGCGGTGGTGGGGTGGTCTCCAGCATCCAGGTACGGACTCAGCTCGGCGCCGTCGGCGCAGCGGGCCTCAATAGCGAGGCGTCCGACGGCGAGGCCTTCTGACAGGAGCCGGGCCGCCAGGGTCTCGGCGAGGTGTCGGGCGGCGAATGCGGCGGTGTCCGCACGTTCCACGGGCGGGTCGAGGGTGGAGGTGACGACGATGTCCTGGGCCGGCTGGCCGCGGCAGGGGCCTCGTGGTGGGTGCCGGCGGCCAGGCGATGGAGCTGTTCTCCCATGGGGCCGAAGCGGGCGGCGACGTCTTTCTGGGCAGGGAGGCCAGGTCCGCCAGGGTGCGCAGTCCGAGTCGGGCGGAAGGTCTCCAGCAGGGGGCGGGCGTCACGTCGCAGGCGCCTGAGGGACAGGCAGGCCAGAGCGAGTCCAAGGGCCAGGGGGCAGAGGTCGGGGTCCGTCCCGGTTCGACGATGACCTTGGCGGGCGGCCAGAACCGCTCCGGACAGGGAGTTGCTGATACCGACTCTGGCACTCGACGTCGGCCTCCGCGACGGCACGACGAGGGCTGCGGCGAGGACATCTTCCACCGGCCCAGGCGGAGGGTCCTTTGGCTCCGGACAAGGCCAGTCCGGGTGGGCCACTGATGGGCTCAAGCCAGGAGGGGAGGTCAGGCCTCCATGACGGTTTTCTGGCGGCACGGGCCTCGCGTTCCTCCTGGGGATGCAGGACGATGAGCCCAGGGGCACAGGGATCGGGCGGTGCGCAGGCGCATGCCCGTGGTGATGCCGGCGCTGCGGGCAGGGGCGGAGGCGGCGAGGACTCCGCGAGCGCCGACGACGGCGACGGCCCGGTGGCCGGATCCGGTGGTGGATGTCCCCTGACGTGCACGGTGCGGCGAGCGCCGGCGGGCATCGAGGGTGAGGGCGACTGACGGGCCAGCCGGGGGACCCAGATGGCTACGAGCCGAGGCCGGCGGTCCGTGGCTGTCTGGTTGCGGTAGACTCATCCGACCGCCTCCCTGCAGCCTGGGGAGGTGTCAGTATCGATGCGGGAGCCGGCCTGCAGGCCGTCGGCGGACAGGAAGAGCGTCAGGATGCCGGTGGTTGCGGTCTGTGGGCGCTGAGCGTCGTGTCAGTGTCCAGCCGAGGCGGCGCAGGTATCCGGCCGGCATCTCCACGGCTTGCGCCGGAAGGCTTGCTGCGGCCCTTCGCCCGATGGGGATGACGACGCTGTCGGTAGAGGGCTCCATCGAGGGCTCCACGGGGTACTCCACCAGGACCTGTACGGGGGATGCATCCATGGTTCCGGTGTCAGGGGTCAAGGCGGTCGGCCTGGAGAGTGCGGGCCTTCCCAGGGGCAGGAGTCAGGATGAGGCAGCCGCGTTCACGCGCCCGGGCCAGCAGGCGCCTGCGGTGCTGGGGTCGTAGGCGCTCGGCGACAGGGGCGCCGATGAGGAGAGTGCCGACGCCGTCGAGCAGAGCGGAGACGACGGTCAGGGCGGAGGCGTCGTCAAGGACTGATGCCGGAACGGTCAGGACCCGGTTGAGGTCGAGGCCGACCTCGGCGGCCGCGCACCAGCCCAGCTCGTCTCCCCCGACGACGGCGCACCAACCGACACTTCCCTGGCGCAGGGCGAGGGCGGCCAGGAGGAGGGTGGCGGATCCTTGCAGGCTGAGCACACCCGAGTCCTGCGTCGTCGCGAGCCCCGTGAGGGACGCCGTCTGAGGCGGGCTGGCCGCAGCAGTCGCGGCTCCCCTTGACGTGCTGGTTGTTGCCGAGGAGACGGCGCGCTGCACCTCCAGGGCCGCTGAGTCACGCAGTCCGGTGCGTTCCTCAGCCAGCCTCAGGGCGAGGCGGGCCTGGGCAAGACGATCCCGGGCTCCTACCGGTGCGCGATGCATGGTCACGGCTTTCATGACACCTCTCCTCCAGATCGAACATGTCGTTCGACGGATGGGATTCAGGATGAAAGCGCCCCTGGTGTGACATCAATCAGGGCACCCGGCAACAATGCGCCTCGAGGCAGTGACAGACTTTCGCTGACCCCGTCCTCAGGAGATCCACAGGACGTTCGCTGAGGCTGTCTACAGCTGTGGTCGTGCCCCCATGGAAGGCCACCGCCTCTATCCATCACCTGCCTGGAGGCACCTAGTGACAGCCGACCTCACTCGCCCCTCGCCCGCCGGCTCTCACGGGCCTCCTGCCCACGGCCCCTACCTTCACCCTGACCCTGCGGATCTGACGGAGCAGGACGGATCCCGACATCTTCACCGGCGTCCACGACAATCGTCTCCTCGGCCCTGAGCTGGTCGGATTCCCGAGCAGACGCAGTCCTCGTCGTGTCCTGCTTCGACCCGGACGCTCCCCATCATCGTCGGCCAGGCACTGACCATCGTGACCTGACGCCTCGGTCACCTCGCTGCGCGTGCGGGGGCCAGCGATCTTCAGCCCGACGGCGCCGCCTCCACCCGGCCGGAGACCTGAGACCATGCCTGGTTCGGCCCCTACTGCCCGCTTGCGGGCGACGGCGACCTCACTGCTGGCTGGTCTTCACCGTCTCCGCCCTGGACGTGGACACCCTGGGCCTGGACGATTGAGGCCAGTCCTGCCATGTCAGTATCTACTTGGCGCAGACGCATCGCGGGCCACGCTCACTGCGCCACCTACCTGCGCCGGGAGCCTGTCTGCGCCTCCCCAGGGACGGCAAGGAGCCCATTGAGGATCGCCTTCGCAGGTCGACGCCGCGACCTCCAAGTCGCCGACGTCGTCGACAGGGAGTCCGCTTCACGCGCCGCTCACGGCTTCTCACCTGCAGGCTCGGCCGCCACCAGCGCCGCCCTATCGCCCCGATCACCGGAGAGAGCGACCTGGACCGGCCTTCCGGCTGTGGCCAGACCTGGCACGGACGTCAAATCATCCCGCTGGGCCCGCTCCATCAACGACCTTGAGGACTGGCGCATCGCCCTGGAGGAGGAGTCTCCAGACCGCAAGTCCTTATCCGCCCGGTCGACTCCGGACCGACGACACGGCCCGCCAGACTGGATCAACCCGGATCGGCGGTCGAGAGCCTCGACGTGCTGGCAGCACAGCGCCGGCATGGAGGCCCCTGGTGCGGTCGACAAGATCGACGCCTACGCGCTGTGCGCGCGCGCTGAACCTCAACTCGGTGCGCGGCGGCGTACCCGACGACTCGTTACCGTCTGCACTGCGGGAGGCCCGGAGGCTGACGGCGATAAAATCATCAACCCGGCGCCGGAGCGAACCCGCGCTCGGGCAACGCCTCTACCCGCCCGCGGCGGGGCTGAAATCCTGCGACACGCTGCGCCAGGAGGAGGCGGGCAAGGTGCGGTGGACCTCGATCTACCGCCGAGTGGACACCCTCATGCAGGAGCGGCTGCAGGTTTTCAACGCGTGGCACGCCTGCGCGCCGAGGGATCATGGCTACCCTGCCTCACCGGGCTGTGTGGACCATTGGCGGCGCTGCAGTCGCAGGCCGCCGCGCGCCTGCCGTGGACACCTCGATGGACGCGGTCGTGGAGAGGACCCGCGACCCGCCCCTGCCGGCATGCTCGAGAAGGGCTGAGGCAGGCGCGCTCAGGCCCCACCGGCAAACGCTCAGGGACCGCCAGGGCCCTCGCACAGGCCGATGGCGGCGGAGTTGGCGAGGTCGAGGGCGGTTTCTCCACCCGGCGGGATGCGCAGGTGGGCGCTCACCCGCGCGGTCGAGGATCTCCTGCAGGCCGGTGGGTCTGCCGAAACAGAAGGGCGTCGTGCGTCGCTGCCAGTCGACCTGCGAGAGGCAGCCGGTGTGGGAGGTGAAGGCGAAGATGCGCCCGGGAACCCGCTCGAGGCAAGCATTCCTGCCAGGTGGCGTGGACACGCGCCGGGCCAGTCGTGGTAGATGGCCTAAGGCGCGCGCGACGCAGCTGGCGTACGTCCAGCGTCGAGAACAGGGATCCACGAGGTGGAGCGTGAGCCGGTACATGGCGTGTCAGGCGGATCGCCGCGCGCGTTGCGCGGCTGAGGCAAGGCCTGAAGAGATGACGGCACGTGGGGACAATGAGACCACTACGTTGAAGCATCTCGGCGGCGACGACTGTGCCGCGGCTGCTGCGAGGATCGGGGCATGAGCTCGTTCTCACGCCGCACATTCCGTCCCCTGTCTCTATCTTCGGTGACGGTCCTGGCCGGTGCTGCAAGCGTGCGCTGGAGCGGACGCCCGATCGCGTCGGACCGTGCAGCAGGCCGTTGAGGCAGCCGCGCGACCAGCCCAGCCTGCCACGGTTCGACGCCGGAGACGGCAGGAGCGACTGTGGCTGCAGCTCTGGCCTGGTGGGACATGGGCACGGCGTGTTTTCGCCGCGTGGTGGAGGCCGCCCGGCCGAGTCGTCGCACACCGCCCACCCGACGCCGCGATGGATGCCGGACGGGAGGCTCTTTCGGCCGTCGAAGCCGGATCCTCATGGCTCGCCGGCTGTTCGCGGCACCGCCGTCAACTCGGCCGCCAAGCTCCTGCTGCCTCACGCAGGCTTTGAGGAGTGCGTGACCGCGTGGACATCAAGACCGATGCGCGCACGAGGTGCGCGGCGCGATCGCGGCAGCGCGCGCGACCTTCGAAGGAGTCCCGGCGCGCCGCAGCCTCTCTGGCTCCCGCGAGGAGGGTCGCCCGCGCTGACACGGGCCATGTAGCCTGCCATGACGGAGCAGCGGGCCCGCAGGTCACGCACCGTCCGGTGGAGCGCATCGGAGAGACGCTCGACGTCGTCGAGAGGATGAGAAGGCATGACCGAGCTGCGCGGATCCAGCTGAGGTCTTCAAGCCGCGAGATCGGCTGGCAGCCGGCACTGGATCGCGCTCGACCTGCTCGCCGCCGGAGCCCGTGGCCGCGGCGCTGGCTGAGCGTTGGAGGTCTCCTCCTGGCGGGAAACGAACAGGATCCGGGCCCGTCAGGCACAGGTGGTCCCCATCGACCCGAGCCGCCACCTGGACACCGATGCTCAACGCGCACTACTCCCTGAACGGAGTACGACCGGGAACTGCGTGTCAGGCCGGCAAGCGCAGGCGGCCAGGAGCGCCATCGCCGCCGAGGTCAGCCGTGCGCGCCACCGACTTCGCCGACGTCAACCACGCCGTCGTTTAGCAGCGCACCGACGCGCGCAAGGCCTCACGTGCCCGCGAGCGGGCCGGAGATGAGCGGTGCGGATGCAGTACGGCGGGATCACACCCGATCGGCCCGCCCGAGGACCGAGGCTCTTCACTGACGGCGCCGTAGCGGCGCGCGACGGTGCTCATCGGCCTGGGCGCGCGCCACTCCAAGCCCTGCGAAATGCCCGGCGCCGCCGTGGCGCCGCCGCCGCGCGTCGAGAGCTCTGGGCGCTCGGCCCCGCCTGAGCAGTGTCATGCAGACCGTCCACAGGCGCCCGGTCCAGGTCTCCCGCCCAGGAATTGCGGTGACGACGCTGAGTCCCTCGCTCATGGTCGGGTGGTGATGACGGCATTGTGCAGCACCTGTTGCCATTGCCAGGGCGACCCAGCACCGCCATCTGGACGCTGGTGACGACTCGCTGGCCTCGGCACCGAT